>Ga0172363_10003245_pt1 | contig 13242 bp, 12 predicted proteins | sample LakKivs2_kivu2a2_FD_114541 | JGI IMG/M metagenome (GOLD analysis project Ga0172363, IMG submission 114541) | Sediment microbial communities from Lake Kivu, Rwanda - Sediment s2_kivu2a2 | ecosystem: Environmental > Aquatic > Freshwater > Lake > Sediment | place: Rwanda: Western Province, Lake... | reverse complement strand
GCTATTGCAGGATAGGCATGTTGAATCTCGCGGTCTATCGCCTCGCAGATCGCCTCGACTTTTTTGTAATTGTCCAAGCCCAGTTTATACAGCTCCTTTGGACTGTAGTAATCTTCGGGGACTTTGTAGGAAAGGCCCAGCCTGTCCAACTCATAGACGGCAAAAGGGGATACGGCCAAAATCAGCTTTTGACCCTTTATTCTCTTAAACCGTTTCAAACAGTCCTTGACCTGCTCCTCGTGCTCCAGCAAGATTGCCGTTCTAAATTTCCCTGCTTTTTCCCCGCCTTTAGGATTAAACGTCTTCATTTAACACACCGCGCAGCAAGACTCATTTCTGTTGTGTTCATTATATCTTTATTCCCCGCATGATTAGTTGATTTGAACATCCCATAGTTTTTATTTTATAAATGGTAAAAATGATGTGCAGAAGGAATCATCTTGAACATACTGCTAGTTAACGTGCCATCTCGCAAGGGACGAGAGGGATTCATGTTACCGCTGGGTTTGTTATACGTGGGGGGAATTATCGAGAGATGCGGCCACAAGGCCAAAATAGTCGACCTATATGTAGAAAGCGTCGGTTCTTTGCACAAAACAATAAAGGAGTTTAATCCGTCAATCGTCGGTTTCGGTGGAATTGCTACTTCATACGGGATGACAAAACGGCTTTCTTTGGACTTGAAAGAGCATTATCCGAATATTGTGCAGATCGCTGGTGGTCCTCTCGCATCCACCTACGAATTGTTGCTTGCGAGAACAAAAGTAGATGCGGTTTTTCACGGCGAAACCGAGACAAGTCTTCCTGTTTTCCTGAAATGTTTTGAACGTGGTGAACCTTTTAATGAAGTGCCGGGCATTTCTTACCTATCCAACGACCGGGTGGTGAGAAACGCCTCTCCGCAACAAATAAAAAATCTTGATGAAGTCCCGCTTCCTGCGTATCATCTGGTCGACATCAAACGCTATCTGTCTTCGGTGAAAGATTATCTCGACGCCTTTTCGGTGCTGCTGCGCGATCCTCGTTACAGCGATGTAATCAAAAGGATTGGAAACAGAACGCACTACATCCCTCTGATAAGTTCTAGAGGCTGCACCCACCGGTGTTTCTTTTGCTATAGGCATGTTCTGGGGCACAGACAACACAGCGTAAGGTACGTTATTGAACACATAAAATATCTCCAGAAAACTTATGGGGTTTCTGGGTTTCAGTTTTGCGATGAATTGTTTAACGCAGACCCCAAATGGGTAATGGAGTTTTGCGATGCCTTAGAGGGGGAAAATCTCGATATTTTCTATTTGATCAATGGCGCGCGGGTAGACAAAGCTGACGAAAAAATGCTCCTTCGCTTGAAGCAAACAGGATGCATAGAAATTGAGTATGGCCACGAGTCTGGATCTGACATTGTCCTAAAAGAATACAGAAAAGGCATTCCAAGCTCGCGGAATAGGGAAGTATCCAGACTGACCCGGAACGCTGGATTGCTTATGCCGGTTCCGATTGTGATTGGTTCACCTAGCGAAACCGATGAAACAGTTGAGGAAACAATTCGATTCTTAAAAGACATCAACGCATTTCAATATTCCTTGAATTATCTGATCCCCCTCCCGGAAACGCCCAGCTGGCAGTATGTGATGGAGCGAAATTTGATAAAAGATGTTGAAAAATACCTCGACGATGTCGCCGAATACGGGGGGACACGGCTACTCGTTAATTTGACTAAAGAGCCCAATAACGTGGTAAGAGGTTGGACTGAAAAAATAAGCTATGAAATGACTAAGCACTATTACAGAACCACAAATCGTCTGGGGTTGTACTCCTTTTATTCCATAGTCGGCAAAGCTAGGATACATTTCGGCCCGTTCATCCCACATGCGGTTAAAAAAAGTATAAGCAGGTTGTTTGGGCATTACCGGATTAAGCTTTAGTAGCGGTGCTTAGCGGTTTTGCTATTTAGCCGAATGTTGATTTTTATCCGATATACGTGCGTGCATTTTTTAGGTTCACTTAGGGGGCCTCGCTTTTGGTGCCCGTTCTCAGGTTGTGAGATAACCGAGTTCTCGAAGGCGCTTTTTAATAGCCTCTTCCTCTTCTCTTTTCAAATCTTTTGTTATGCCTTCCCAAAACACTTCGCGGTAATCGTACTTTGTGGGGTCAAAAGTTTCGCCGGGTTTTAACTGATCTTCGTACCATTTCATCAGTGTCGAATGCAGTTTATCGAGTGTTTCCTTGTGGGCATCGTTGTAGAGGTTATTCTCCTCTCGTGGGTCCGCCAGAATGTTGTAAAGGCGGTGTTTTCCAGATGTTGTCCAAGTATATTTGTATTCATCGCAAAGAATGGTTCGCTCAACGTGGTTCCATCTTTCCAATAGCCCCTTGTACTTTTTCAGACGTTCGGGTTTGGTTATGTATGGTTGGTCTAAAACTATGCATCGGCCCTTTTGTGCATCGAGGTTCTCTCCGAGATCTATCCCCTTATGCGTGTAGGCGTAAAGTTTTCGATCCAAGCCTAGAGTTCCAACAATTGTGGGAAATATGTCGATATGCTGGGTAAACACGTTAATCTTCTTGCCAGCTGGGAAGCGGTCAGGATAGCGGATTAGCATCGGAACACGCATCATGGCATCATAAGTGGTATCGCCGTGGGATATCAGGCCAGGTTTATCTGCAAGCAACTCCCCGTGATCGCTCGTGATTATCACTAAGAAATCGTCCAGTACGCCTTCGGTCTTCATGAAATTGAAAAGTTCGCCCATCAAGGAGTCGGCGTGGGCCAAGCACTCGTCATAGCATGCGTTGAGAATGTAGCGGTCCCCCTCGGTGAAGGGAACTCGGTCGATCATGAATTCGTAAGCCTTGAAAGTTGTGGCGTCAAAAACGCTGCGGGGAATTCTCCCTCTATAGAACTTTCCGCGGAAAGATTTGGGGGCCAGGAATGGGCTATGCGTTTCCAAGATGTTGGCAAAAAGAAATGTCGGCTTCTTTTCTGTAGCATTTTTTATCTCATCTTTTAGTATTTTTACTATACGCTTTCCTCCTTGGTCTTCCGAAAGATACCTCTTCTCCATGCGCCGATAGACGATGTCCCTAGCGGGCCCGGTGTAAAGTTTCTCTGCCAAGGTGTGAAGCCTGCCCAAGGCCGGGCCTTCTTTATCTAATAACTCAACAAAACGGCTGAGTAATTCTCTTTGGCTCCTTGCCGCATCCTCTGTTTCCCACAACCTATGGTAAACGTCGAAACCCCTTTCAAACCCGCGGTACTTGCACAGTATAGTATTGTTCGTTACCCCGATCGTGGAATATCCGTGTTTTTGCAACACTTCGGTGATAAAGGGATATTCCCCCTCGTAAATGCCGTGATTACCAGCCGCTTTATGAAAATATGGGGGCACACCTGTGAAAATGCTGACATGGGATGGCAGAGTTTCATTTGCTGAGGAATAGTTACGCATGAACAACGTGCCCGATCCAGCTAATTGGTCAAAATTGGGTGTTGTTTTTCTAGAATAACCGTAACATGAGAAGTGGTCTGCTCTAGCGGAATCCAACACCAAGAGCAGAATGTTCGATTTTGTGGCCGCCATTTGATTACCTCCACATTTATGTTTGTGAACCATATATACAAATATTCAAGTGTTTTTGCCCAAAGCTTAAATATATTATAATTACATATAATTAAAAAGGTAATAAAAATGGAAAGAAAAAATTTGGGAAAGAACAAAAGCAAGTTTACAACAGTGTCCATTCCAATCCCGCTTTTTAACAAAATAAAGGCTCAAATTGACGGCACGGGCTTTCCGTCAGTTTCAAGCTATGTGGCGTACGTCCTCCGGGAGCTCCTTGTGGAGAAGCGCAGAAAAGGTGCGATTCCCTTCACCAAGGATGACGAGAGGAGGGTTAAAAAGCGCCTTCGGGATTTGGGATACTTGAGATGAAACACATGGACAAGCTGAGCTACCTGGACAATCTCGAGAACCTGTCCATTTACATCATCAGGGAGGCAAAGGCGCAATTTAAGAAACCTGCTGCCCTCTGGTCGATGGGGAAAGATTCCACCACCCTCATCTACCTCTGCAGAAAGGCATTCTATGGCAAAATCCCTTTTCCGGTAATCCACATCGACACCGAGCAAAAGTTTCCCCAGATGTACGAGTTCAGGGACAGGATGGTAAAGGAGTGGGGCCTCAACCTGATCGTGGCGAAAAACGAGGAGGCGATCAAGGCCGGGGTTGGGCCCGGGAGCGGAAAGTTCGAATGCTGCACAAAGCTCAAGACCGAGGCCCTGAAGTTGGCACTCAAGGAATACGGTTTTGATGCATTGCTCCTTGCCATACGAAGAGACGAGCACGGAATCCGCGCGAAAGAGAGGATCTTCAGCCCCAGAGACGAGGATTTCTATTGGGACTACGGGAACCAACCGTTGGAGATGTGGGATCAATACCAGAAGGCCCAAGAAGAAGCCACTCACACCCGTGTACACCCGATACTCCACTGGAGAGAGCTTGACGTTTGGAGATACATTCAAAAGGAGGACATCCCGATAAACCCCATGTACTTCGCTAAAGATGGCAAGCGTTACCGCAGTCTCGGATGCATGCCATGCACGAGCCCCATTGCGTCAAATGCCAGTACCGTTGACGAGGTCGTGGAAGAGTTAGAACGAACAAAAGCCGCCGAGCGCGCTGGCAGAGCCCAAGACAAAGAAGCGGCTTTCATGATGCAAAAACTCCGCGCGCTGGGTTACATGTAGTGATTAAATGGAAAATGTAAATGTAGTTTTCGTTGGCCACATAGACCACGGAAAATCTACGACCATTGGCAGACTACTTTACGACAGTGATAGCGTGGAAAGCGAACGGGTAGAAGAAATACAAAAGTTTACCGATGAACTCAAACGAAGATTTGAATTCGCCTACTTTCTTGACGCTCTCGAGGAAGAACGAAAAGGCGACATGACTATAGACACGACGCGGGTAGTGTTCAAAGGCAAAGATCGCCTCTATACAATTATCGACTCGCCCGGACACAAAGAATTTCTAAAGAATATGCTGACGGGAGCATCTCAGGCCGATGCCGCTATTTTGATACTTTCCGTGGAGGAGGGCATTCAGGAGCAAACGAGAAGGCACATATTTCTCGTGAGCTTACTCGGAATCAAACACATCGTCGTTGCAATTAACAAGATGGACGCCGTGGGATATGACCAGCAAGCATTTGAGAAAATAAAAGACGAGATGAAAAAGTTCTTGGGCTCTCTCGGCTTCGAAGCTGAAAAAATACCATTTGTCCCAATCTCGGCGAGGGAAGGAGACAACGTTTTCAAGCGTTCCGAAAAGATGCCTTGGTTCGATGGAACTCTAATCTCCGCCTTGGACAGAACCGTCAGCGTCCGCGAGAAGCTCCTAACAAAGCCGCTTAGGTTCGCGGTTCAGGATGTTTACGATGTCTCTGGAGAGAAAATCGTGGTCGGGCGGGTTGAAAGCAATGTTATCCGGCAGAATGACGAACTCGCGTTTCAACCGTCCGGCATTCACGTGCGTGTGGAACGAATAAAGGTCTTTGAAGGAGAGTTAAAAGAAGCCAAGGCGGGCGACGCGGTTGGACTGGTCCTCAGCCCGCCGACAACAATCCGCAGGGGCGAGGTATGCAGCTTGGCAAAGGATCCCCCCAAGGCAGTTGGTGAATTTTCTGGAGAATTGGTTCTATTGTTTGGAGAGCTTAGAAAGGGCGATACCATCGTCGTCAGGTGTAGCACGGCAAAAGTGAACTGTGAGGTACAGGATATTTCGAAGAAGATAAACTCGGAGACTGGAGAATCTATTGAAGAACTATCAGACGTGGTAAACCCGAACGAGGCCGCGATAGTTAAATTCCGTGCGCTTGAGCCATTAGTCGTGGAAAAGTTTTCGGAGATTCCAGAATTGGGCCGATTTGTAATCGCAAAAAATGATAAAAATGTCGGGGCGGGCGTCACTCTGGAGGTTGGGAAGTGACCTTCCTAGTCCTTGGGGTGGACGGTGCAACATGGAGCATCGTTAGGCCGAATTTGGATCGATTAAAGAATTTTGCGAGATTGATTAAAGTCGGCAACACCAAAGAGCTCGTGCTTAAAGAAAAGCTGATTTCCGCCTCTATCTGGTGTGGGATGTTTTCTGGAAAGTTGCCGGAAGAACATGGGCACAAAGATTTCACTGTTGGTGGAAAAATCCTGCGGAGGGAAGACATCAAAGTAAATTTCATCTGGGATATCCTAAACAAAAAGTTCGATGTTAGGGCCCTAAATGTTCCATTTGTCGTTCCGCCATATTCTTTCAACGTAGATTTCAGGCCGGCCGGTTTCGGGCTTCCGAGCACCGAAGAGGAGTGGAAAACTGAGTTAGAGAGGGTCACTGCAAAGACTGTGAAGATATTATCTGAGACCCCCGACCTATTGATATCTGTCTTCACCCTCCTCGACAGGGTCCAGCATTTTCACTGGGGAGAGGACTGTGTAGTCGATTGGTACAGCAGACTAGACGAAAAAATTGGTGAAATATTGTGGGGCACTGGATTTTTGCGAGACCCAAAAAGTAAACTCATACTGATTTCGGATCATGGCTTTTGCTCTTTTGGTGAGGCGAGGATGCAAACGCTGCCAAAGGAAACGCCGTATGGAAAGCTGAAGGGCGATCATCACGAAGTTGCGATGCTGGTGACGTCAAACGTGAGACATGACATCCAGAAACCGCAGGATGTGTTCTACGCTATCAAAGAAGAGATAGGGTAGCCAACGAACCTAGCTGATTACGCCTTTCAGATATGCCCGCGTTTTGGCTCTCCTTGGGTGTTTGAACACTTCTCTGGACGGGCCATGTTCGATTAGCTCGCCCATGTAGAAAAAAATCACATAGTCCGCGATTCTCATCGCCTGCCGGAGAATATGCGTCACGACCACGACGGTATAGTTCTTCTTCAAATTGGTGAGAACTTTCTCTATCCTTTGTGAGGATACGGGGTCGAGCGCCGATGTTGGTTCATCGCCCAAGACTATCTCCGGTTCCACCGCAAGGGCCCTGGCCAAACAAAGCCGCTGTTGCTGACCGGAAGACAACTTCGACGCGGGATCCAAAAGCCGATTCTTGACTTCGTTCCACAGGCCTGCGGCCTGCAAGTGCCGCCGGACGATGCCGTCCAATTTCTTACCATCTTTTGCCCCATGAATTTTCGGGCCATAAGCGACATTATCGTAGATCGACATGGGCAGTGGATTCGGCGTCTGCGCAATCATCCCCATTTTCTTCCTTACTTCGGTGACGTCGATTTTTGGGTTGTAAATGTTTACATCATCGACCAAAACTTTCCCTGAAATTTTAACGCCTTCGGTCAACTCCACCAGCCTATTGAGACTTCTAAACAGCGTTGTTTTCCCGCAGCCCGACGGCCCGATAATTACGGTAATTTGTTTTCTCGGAATATCGACGCTCACGTCTTTTACTGCGTGATGCCGGCCGTACCAGACGTTGAGTTTTTGAACACTTATGTGCGGTTTGAGCATCTATTTCACCACATATTTTGAGAACTTCTTTAAAATATACCTAGAGATCATGCTGACGAGCAAAACGATGACCAAGAGAATGAACGCAGCTGCATACGCTTTCTCTTTAGCCCCAGAATATGGGAGCCCGCTCAAGTAAAAAATCGCCAACGGCAGGGACGCAACGGGATCACCTAATGAAGTAGGAATCCTGTCAGAGTACCCCGACGTAAGCATGATGGAAGCGCCGTCGCCGATTGCTCTGCCGAATGCCAACAAAATCGCAACCAATAGCCCCGGAAGGGCCTGCCTCACAACAACTTTTAGAGAAGTTTCCAGCCGGGTTGCACCCAACGCGTAGGAAGCTTCCTTCATCTTATCCGGCACCGATCTAATTGCCGCATCCATCGCCCGTATCATGATTGGGAGCTCAAGCAACGCTAGCACGATAATCCCTGCCCCTAGCGAGGCCCGCATTCCCAAGAAAAAAATTATTGTGAGCATGAACATACCCAACACGATGGAAGGAACCCCCCACAGGATGTCTAGCACGAATCGGACGAAACCGGTAAATCCTGATTTCATTGCGTAATCTCTTTGCAAAAACAGTGCAACTGGTAAGCTGATCGCGATCGCAAGCGCCGTCGCCCCAAACGCCAGGTATAATGAACCGACTATCGCGTTTAGAATTCCACCTCCGGCCGTTCCAGTATAGTACCCCCCACTTGGGGTTTGTGTGATCATCGATAGGCTCAGCGCTGGTGCGCCCTTTATAATTACGGTGACTACTATCGCCAACGCGCTGCCCACGACTATTATCGTGCAAATCGCCGTTAGCCATTTGAAGAACGTTTCTTCGGCTTTCCTCCTATCCAACTGCCCACCTCCTTTCCACCCTCCGCAGAATCAATCTCGCAGCGATTATCGAGATCACCGACACAACCAAGAGAATAAAGGCCGCAAGCATCAGCGCCGACTCGTACATCGGCACGGACATCATCTCACCGTAATTGTTGGCAATCAGCGCCGTTAGTGGATATGCGGGGCCGAATAACGAGGGCGTAACCGGGCTATTGCCAACTACCATCATCACGGCCAGTGTTTCTCCAAAGGCGCGGCCAAAACCCAGGATTATCGCGGCGATTATGCCTGGAAAAGAACTCCGCACGACGACGTGCTTCACCATTTGCCACCTCGTAGCGCCCAACGCCAGCGAGGCCTCCCGGACACCACCGGGCACGGCTTCGAACAGTTCCACGCAGATTGAAATCATGATCGGAAAAACCATCAACGCGAGTACAATGCCTGCGGACAGTACGCAGTAGCCAGTACTGGTAGTTCCGAAGAGGGGCGCCAAGTAGCCGCTGACCAAGGGTACCACCACCAGAACCCCAAAAAGCCCAAAAACGATCGAAGGTATCCCAGCGAGTAAATCGATGAAGGGTTTTACTATGGCGCGAAGTTTGCGCGGCGCATATTCAGCGATGTAGATGGCGGTGAGGATGCTGAGAGGAATAGCTATGATCATCGCTACTGCGGTTACCGCGAGGGTGCCCAAAATAAACGGGGAAAACCCGAATTTCCCCTGTGATGGAAGCCAAGACCACGATAACAACTCACCCAATGATTTAGTTGACAGAATAGGCCAAGATTTCCGCAGTAGAACAAATATAATCAGAAAGAGAACTACGACGACAAAAAATGTAACAATAAGCATGAGACGGCTGCTGAACATGTCCTTGAAGCGCCTACTTACCACTTCTATCACCTAGCCATAATTTCGGGTTCATCGTGTCTGAACGAGACTTTTGACCCATCCTTCTCACCAATAACTATTTAAATGGGGGGTTTTTAAATGTATTGGTATACCACCAAAATAAATTGGTAGCAAGAGGGAAATGATATGAAGACAAAAAAAAGTTCTGCAGCTATCCTGAGACCCATCAGAGAACACTGGAAAAAAATCGCTGTGATACTCGTAATCGTGCTGGTAGTCTCGGCAATTTTTGTCACGCGGCGCGAGGGGGTAAAAAGCAAAATAACGGTGTCAGGAGCTTGGGCGCTCTATCCGATGATGGTCAAGTGGGCTGATGAATATCAAAAAATCCATCCTGAGGTAGAGATCGAAGTTTCGGCTGGTGGCGCGGGCAAGGGCATGTCTGACGCTTTGGCCGGTCTAGTTGACATTGGCATGATCTCCAGAGATATCTATCAAACAGAAATCGACCAGGGAGCGTTCTATGTCAGCGTAACAAAGGACGCAGTGGTTCCAACGATAAATAGCAGCAATCCCGTACTACAGGATCTCCTAACAAAAGGCGTAACGAAGCAGACCTTTTACGACGTTTTCATTACTGGAAATACCACCACATGGGGACAAGTGGTTGGAACAGCAGCAACGGACGAAATTCACGTTTACACGAGAAGCGACTCTTGTGGCGCCGCAGAGACATGGGCGAAATATCTCGACAACAAAAAACAGGAAGACCTTACAGCAAACCCCCGCGCGACTGGGGTCTACGGTGACCCGGGGGAATTGGCAGCGATCCAAGGCGACTCGCTTGGGATAGGGTACAACAACATAAACTACGCTTACGATCCTAGCACCAAGTTGCCCGTTGCGGGAACAATGCCAGTCCCAATTGACACAGATGGAAATAGCACGGTTGACGAGAACGAGAACTTTTACGACAATATAGACTCAATCGTGCACGCGATCCAAATTGGGGCCTATCCCTCTCCGCCGGCAAGGGATTTGCACCTTGTAACAAACCAAAGCCTTGGCGGGTGGAACGAACCAACGAAAGCATTCATAAGATGGATCTTGACCGACGGGCAGCAGTATGTGCCAGAAACAGGGTACATCAATCTATCTCAGGAAAAACTCCAGCAAGAACTCGCGAAGCTAAGTTAGCTCTCGCCAAACGCCTTGGTTAGCAGACCCCGCGAGTTACTTTTTTTCTTTAGATCCAACTTTCACTAGCATTACTGTACCGTCTTTCGTGGCTATCCACCTTAGGACATCCCCATCTTTGAGCCCCATGAACTTGAATATCCTCGACGGCACTGTTGTTCTACGGCGATAACCTCTCACAGTGATTGCGGTCTCTTCCACGTGCGCAACATCTTCTAATTTCAGCTTCGGGACTATCGGCATGTATACCACATATTTTGATACTGTATTGTAACAATTTAACCATTTGTATACAACGACCGAAAAAGTTGATTTGGTTTTACAGCTTTACTATGCTGATTCTTTCGTGAAAAGGCGATAAACAGATTCGTCCACTTTGCTGAATAGATCACTCACAACATCATTCCACATTTTTTTCTTTTTTGAAAGTTCTTGCTGTCTAATACCCATCTCGTTTTCCGCACATTTGACCATTTCCTGCGGAGTGTGCGCTGAGGGCCTTATTGTTGGGTCAAAGTCGAGTGGATCTATGTCCACCAAGAAATCCGACTCCACGTGTATCGGGGGGACGCCTGCGGCAATCGCCTCAATGCATGTGGTGGAGTCTGTGTAAAGCAAAACGTTGCTTTTAGTCAACAGTTCTGCGAGAGGGCGACCGGATAATTTGAAATGCTGTGGGAGGGGTACATTCAAACACTCGCGTATCACTTGGAATGGCATGACCGGATGACATTTGATTATGATCTTGTATTCGCTAGAATGCTTGAAGGCTTCATAAACTTTCCAAACTAACTCCGCTGCCCCAAATTTGTCAATGGAGGGGGTAACCAGAACAACCCTGCCTCCCGTGGTTGGGGGGCCGCTCATTTTTGTTTTGAGCAAGTGTTCGTATCTGATTGCTCCGCCTTGAATCACTTTTTGGGCAGGGTATCCAGATCGGATGAATAGCTCTCGAGGATATCTGCCGCTGGTGACTATCCTGTCTGGAAGTGGAACGATTTTCGACTCGTCTTTGGAGAAGAAGTGATTCAGCTGCATCATTGGGACGGTGGTGTGCTGGTATCCGATTAAATATGCGGAGGGGTAAAATCCCCGCATGGCGACACACAGGATTTTTTCCCAAGAATAATTCTCATATGGATACACCACGGTGTCGACGGTGAACCCGTTCTCTCTCAGCCGTTTTACTAAACGGTACGCCAGCATCACCAATGCCGGTCGCTGGCTAATCCGGTCGTTTTTTAAATCATCGAGTATCACGTCTGAGATATCCATGTCCTCAAATCTGTCAAAAATGACCTTCTCAGGGGCATTTATTGAAGCCGCAGAAAAAACGTGAAAGATATCCCCCACCGAAAGAAACGCGTGAGGTACCAAAAACACATGCTCGGATTTTGCCATTTTAGCTATTGTCTTCCGGTATACCCCAACCCGAAGGATGTCGGGGACAATAACAAAACTCTTGTCGTTTTTGTTCAGATAGTCGTAAAGCCTGCCGAGATAACTTTCTTGGTATTCTCCTCTTTCATCGAAGGACCTCTCGTCAACCCAAGTGTAAATTAGAATGGTCGGCTTCTCGGATTTGGCACGCTTTTGCATGTCGTAGGCGCGTCTGCTGATAATTATCTTGTAGATATTGGTGAGCAAAAACCCGCCTTTGTAAAGCAGGGATTTTTTTAAGCGTGCCGTGGCCTCACTAAGGGACTCTCCAAAACCCTCAACGAGTTCTACGTCACACCCTTGCATGCTTTTAGCGATGGCTCTCCTTGTCGCCCGATTTTCAACGAAGAAAACAAGGGTTTTATCGGGATTATTTTTCTGGATTTCTATGCATGTTTTCATGTAGCAGACATGGAGAAAAGTCGTTGAAACATATGGATTCTTCTCGGAGAGACGGCTGGCCCACCACTGCAAGGAATTTTGCTTTAGACCAAGTTTTCCGATGTAGCCAATGTACGGTTGTCTAAGCGATTTTGCAACTTTTTGGAGCACTTCGGCAACGTTGATCCTTTCCCCCTTGTTCCCTATCTTCTGATTTAGGGATACGGCCTTGGAAACACCCTCCCCCAGATATGCCCATCTGAATTTTTTCCCATTCATCTTTTTCAGGATTTTTTTCACGCAATGTTTTGACGGCGAACTTATCACACAGATTCCTTGCTCGCTCATTCCTCAGCCACCTCCGCCAAGACCGTGCAGGGGGCGCTATCTATCTCTTGGATGAGCCAAGGTGCAACGATTATTTTTCGTATTTTTTCTCCCCTCTTTAAAACGGGGAGCCACATGTCTTCTATCAAAAGCAGCGGCTCGCCGAAACCACCGCGCCTTTCAAATGCCGCGAGGTGTGCTTTCCTGCCGCGAGTCCTGTCCTGAAACCCTGAAATGGAGACGGCATCAATGCCCACGCAGCGGATCTCCCTGAACTCCTGTCTCAGCCAAAGGATAGCTTCGGGGGAAATGCCGGGATTATGAGTTTTATAAATCTCCTGCCCCCTCAGAGCCCCAAACCCGGTTCGGATCAAAAGGCAGTCCGCACCCTTCACCTTTTTTAGGTCTTCTTTTTCCACCCACTCATTTGGCCCTTTTGGCATCTCAATCAGCAATGGTTTGAGAAAAATCAGCTCTTCAGGCGAATAATCGGATATGCGCCTGCCGTCAGACACAAAATGTGCAGGGGCATCTATGTGAGTGCCCGTGTGGTTGTAGACGGTAATCGCATAAACGTTGCTGGTATCCCCTGCGGCTATGGATTTATAGGGTATTATCTCGGGCTTCGGCAAGTCCCCGTAGGTAGGTGTATCGGCGTTCATCGGAT
>Ga0172363_10003243_pt1 | contig 13244 bp, 10 predicted proteins | sample LakKivs2_kivu2a2_FD_114541 | JGI IMG/M metagenome (GOLD analysis project Ga0172363, IMG submission 114541) | Sediment microbial communities from Lake Kivu, Rwanda - Sediment s2_kivu2a2 | ecosystem: Environmental > Aquatic > Freshwater > Lake > Sediment | place: Rwanda: Western Province, Lake... | reverse complement strand
TGCGGGTCCCTGCGGGATGCTGAAAGGTTCGGGGCGCAGTTCTTCCCGACCGATGAACGGCTGGGTGGTTTGCGGGGGTGCGATGCCCTGCATCAAAGCGGACCGGACGGTGGCAGCCGTTTCGGGTCCAAGTTCAACGGCACGCTTGTAGGTGGCCAGTGCGGCTGCATCACGCGCGATTTGCTCACCTGCGGCGATGCGTGCCAGCGTTGCCCGGTCTTCATCACCAGCGGTGACAGCACCACGGTTCGAATCAAGCGGAGCACTGGGCGGTGCTGGAAGGTTCCTGGCAGGGTCGTAGTTGGCCAAACCCGTGTCCATCATCCGGTCCCGTTCGATGCGGGCTGCTTGTCGTTCATCGGCGATGCGCTGGACTTCCTGACGGTCCAGTTCTGCTTGGCTGGGTTCAGCTTGCAGACCCTGCATCAAAGCCGCACGGCGAGAACTTGGGGTCAAGATGTCCGTACCCAAGTCCACGGACAGGGCTTGGTCCAGTTCCTGAAGACGGCGCTGAAGGCGGGTCTGGATCTTCTGTTGTTGCGCGGCCGCAGCCTGCATGTCATCCGCTTCGATCTTCTGGATTTCCGGCAGGGGTGTACCGGGGGCAACCTTGGCCATGCGCTGTTGGACAGCATCACGGGTGGCCAATGCAGCCATGACCTTGCGCCGTTCGTCGGGCGTCAAGGCACCCAACGAATCCATGATCTGCTGTGCCTTCAGGCCACTGGCGGCCATCGACTTGGCCGCTTGGAACCCCTTGGAAGTACGGTCGTTCAATTTCCCCGTAAGGTAAGCATCCACATCGGTACGCGGATCGGCCATTTGTGCCGCTTCGAATCCGGTCACGAAGTCCGTCATGTCCGTTCGCAGCGACCGAAGCAAAGGTGGAATGGCCGCTTCAGCTTGTGCGGCTTCGGCACCTTCGAACAGTTCGACGGCCAAGGTTTCCTTGGTCTTGCCTGCCAGACGTTGTTCGGATGCTTGGACACCCCTGCGAGCTTCTGCTTCGCGCTGCAAAAGACCCAAGTACATCGGGTCGTAGGCAGTGACTTCAAGACGGCGGAACCCGCCCTTCTTGTTTGCTTCGTCGTACAGTTCCTTTGCGACGGCCATTCGATCCGCGGGGATTTCGTCCGCGGTCACCTGACCATCATCCAAAAGTGCTCGCTGGTAGGTGTTCAGAAGTTCTTGGTCTTGGTCTGCCAGACTTTCGTACCAAGAACGACCTGCGGCCCCACCCTGGAAGGCACGCGGCCCAAGGGCATCCGCAAGGTCCAGTAGCAGTTGCCCAGCGGCTTGCTGGTTGGCTTGTGACTGTCGGGCAGCGGCACTTCCCTGAGCGATTTCCGCTTGCTTAGGCTTGTTGGCAGGAACTTGCAGGTTTTCGGGGAACCCCTTGGCCCTGGCCGATTGGTACAGGGTGGTCCATTCTTCTTCGGATGCAGTCGCGTTCAGGCCGGAACGAACGGTGGCCCAAGCGGGTGATGCCGGTGCGGTGTTGGCGGGCAAGGACTTGACTGCGTCCAGCGCATCGGTGAATTCCTTGGCCTTCTTCTTTTCACCAAGGACCGGTGCAGCCTTCAGGGTGGCCAAGTTCTGCGCCGCAGCGAACACGAAGGCATCAGACGATTCACGGGGACGGATGTTGTCAGCGTACTGCTGCCGCCGCAATGAAATGTCATCCATCGCCTTGCGTTCAGCGACCAAAGCATCAAACTGAGAACCCGCAACAGTCTTAGCGGATTCCCATCGTGCTTTGCTGCTTTGCACCGGAAGGTAGACGTCAGTCAGGACTTGCTTGTACGTCGGCATCCGTCACCGCCAAGTGGAAGTCGGGTTGGTCAAGAACGACCCGTACGTCCCAAGGGGGGACACGGGGGACGCGGGTTGCGCCTGCAAGGTCCGCTGAAGTTGACGGGACACATCCAGTTCGGCTTGCAACTTGGCCTTTTCAGCCAAGGCATCCTGCATGGCCTTTTCACGTTTGTCGATGCTGGCAGTCAGGGCAGCCGAACCAAGATCAGCGGCACCGGTCAGACCAGCAAGCAGGGCTTGACGCTTGGCGACCTTTTCCTGTTCTTGCAACCCGGCCAGTTTGCTCAATTCGGCACGTTGCGCTTGCACTGCCAGCCGATCAGCTTCAGCGATGTCCCGTGCCCCTGCCTGTCTGGCAGCCGCCAGTGTTTCTGTAGTCGCCAGCCCGCCCATGAACGCTTCACGGGCCGTGACCCCAGGCCCCGCGGCCCTAAGCGGTTCCAGATCGCGCAGGGCAGCCCCGCGTGCCACGACCTGCCCCGCTTCCATCCGGCCCCGTTCCGCAGCGGACAGACCCAGTTGGTCTTGGCTGCGCAACCGTTGCAGTTCTGCCAAACGACTTGCATCTTCTTCAGTGAAGATGCCTTTTGCGGCTTGCCGCGCCGCAATGGTCTTGCCCAGGATGCTTGCCCCTGCAAGGCCCAGTGCAACAGCAGTTCCAACAGGCATCGCTTCCCCCTACTTGCCGAGATTCTAACCATCGGCAATTAGCCAAGTCGTTCAGGTGTAGGACTCGATCGTGACACCCCAGTTCAGAATGGCAGTCCGGCTGACACGACCCCAAGCGGACAATCCGACCGTTACGGGTGCCACGATGTTGTCAGACCACCTGTTGACGACCACCGTGCCTTCCGAATCGTTCCAGCCGCTGAACTCGTACGGAGCATCGGGCTGGACCATGTACGGGATCGAATTGTCGAACCCGAAAGCAGAACGCGGGGCGACCGAAGAACGGCTGACTTGTGTGAAACCAGGGGTGCCGACCCAGTAGCTGATCCAGGTGTCCCGATTGGCCACGCCACCCGGCAAAGGACGGTCGTCTGGACCTGCAATTGTCTCGGCCCACCAGGACAGGATGACGTCACTGCGACGGCGTACTTCGATGCGCAAAGTGGTCAATGGGATGGGAGCCCAAAGACCGTCGCCGGACCCGTTCAGGGCTTGCGTGGCGAAGGTCAAGCGCGTCAAGGTAGCCGCTGAATTCTGGCCGCCCTGATGGCCTGTGACGCCGTGCTGGATGCCAGTGGTCAGGTCGATGACCGGTGGCCCTGCGATGTGTCTGGTGTCGGCCCAATCGCCACCAGCGATGTCTGATGAAGGGATGCCTTCATGCAAGTACACCCGAAGGGCATCAGTGTTGCCGTTCCATTCACCGGTGACCAGTTTGGTGGTGAAGGTTGATGGTGGCGAGTACGGCATGTCTACTCCATTCAGCCAAGGCGCTGGACAATCGCGGTCAAGAACCCAGACTGGTGGTAGGCGGTGTGGTTGACACCTGCGATGTCATCGTAAGCAAGGCAGTTCTTCAGCGACACCAAGGCATTGCATGGGTGGTACAAGGCGGGCTTGAAGACCACCCGAATCCCGTAGACGGTGACACCAAGGGGCGGTGAGTAGATCCAGCTTCCCCGAAGGGTGCGCCAGCCACGCGCGTACACCGCGTCATCATCCATGCGACCATCATCCACGTTGACCCCGCGTGACACCCATGCGGGTTGCACACTGGTCGCCGGGCATTCGTCGATGGGTCCACCGACCGCACCGCGGGTCGGGATGTTGAACACATCGTTGAACACCGTCTGACCGGGCACCGCGACCCAGTTGACCTTGGCGTTGCTGGTCACATCCCATTCCAAGTAGAACGGGATGCCGTGGAAGGCATCCGTCACCGTGATTGTCGTGGGGATCGGTGTCACCACATCGAACTGGCCCAATGCTCCCGCTGTGTCGTAAGGCGTCCCAGTCCAAGTAGAATTGACTTTCAGTGCCCATGACACCCGAAGAAGGTCAACCAGGGTCAAGGTGAAGCCGGATGCTCCAAAGTCAATGATGCTTGGGTTGGTGCCAGTCGGGTCGATGACTGGTACTGAGTAGTTGGGTGCAGCCGATGGTGCGGCAATCAGCGGTGTGGTCACCACATTGGACACCAAGTTCCAATCGGGTGGTCCGATGGTGACTGTTTGTGCTCCATTCGGGCGAACGATTTGCTGAGCATCGTACTGCGGAAGATCACATGCACCATCTCGCATGTTGTCCGCGTCAATGGCCACTGTGGCACTGGCGAAGTCCGTGAACCTGGTGTTCAAGTCCGCGTTCGACAGGCTGTTCAATTCGCTAAGCGGTGTTCTTCCGGGCAACCTGGACATTAGCGGAACCTCCCGATGGCGAAGAACTTGGATGCGTACAAATGTGCTCGAAGCAAGTTAGCGTTGGTGGTCACATCTTGGAACGCATCATCAGGGCCATTCGGGGTCACGGACCAGTACAAGATGGCTTGTGGGTCACCAGCGGGCAGGAACGTGGTGCCCGTTAGCTGGAACGTGTCATGCGGGCTGCAAGGCCCAATGCGTTCAGCGACAACCACACCGCCCACCACAATCTTCAGGCCGATGTGATTTGGGTTGCGGGCGAACGTCGAATTGACCGTAAGAGCAAAGAACTGGCTGACCAAGACGTTGCCAGACCAGTTGACCATGATGTTGCCACCCTTGTGGCCCACCAAGGTCAACTGCTGGGCGATCATCCACCCGACAACCGAATTGGCCCCCGTGAAGGCACGCCACGAACTAAGCGACGAAACACCAGTGTCGGTGACGTTGGTTTGCTCTGCTAAGCCTGATGACCAGATTCGATGCTTGGCGTACTGCTTGAAGGTCAGTTCCGTAAAGCTGTCCGCAGGAAGCTGGGTGCGGTCCAGACCTTGGAAGCTGGACCGCAGGGATGAAAGTTCCTGATCCATGCCACCGGGCAACACGGCGGTCCCGGTGATGGGTTCACTGGTCTTCCAAGTTTTCATCGTTGACCCCCGACACCGCGCATCCCTTCGGGCGCTACGTTGCCTTCGATGGTGAACCCGACCAGAACAACGTCATCGTCGGTACGGAACTGGAAGCTGAATGTCTGGCAACGGCGTTCGCCCACTGAAAACCGGACTGGGATTGCCATGCCCATTGCCGAATTGAAGTCGTCCTGTAGGACTTGCACCAAGGGCAGGCTGGCGCCGTCCAGGTCCGTCAGGTTGGCCGCCCACACCGGAAGCAAGGGTCCATTCGGGGGCTGGCTTAGCAGCGCCTTGGTCGAAGACGTGTAGGGGCCGGTGCCGTTGACGGCGGATTCCAGTTCGACCTTCACATTGCCGGTGCTGATCAAGTACAGCGTGACGTAGGTGACTGCCTTCAGTTGCTGTGCATCACCGAAGTCAAAGTAGGGCGACCGGTACACGGCTTCAGGCGGGTCAGCAAACTTGAAGGTGTCCTGATCGTAAACCAGACCTTGCGCCCGACGCTTAGATGCGACGAACAGCCCACTGGGCAGCGGTGGTCCTTGACCCGTCTGTCCTTCGTTGTGTCCGAAGATGACTTCTCCATTTGGCAGTGTGCCGAAACATCCAACCGGCCATCCCTTGCGCAACGTGAAGGACATCACACCTTCAGGCGAAGGGCACCGGGGATGCCACACGATGCCCAAGTCGGTGCGGTCACTTCCATTCGAAGGAACTTGCAGCCAGTACTCAGACCGGATGGGATCCCACACGGCTACGGATCTTGCCAGTGCAGGACCGTTCGGTGCCACCGCCCGGTTCCACACTTCACTGATGGAAGGGCTGTCACTTAGCTTGCGGACCGAAGTCGTCGAACCACCGACCGTTCCGCCTTCCACCAAGTACAAGCCGTCACGGGCGGCAAAGACAACTCCAAATGGAGTTCCCACCGCAGAATGGGGTGCCAAACACTCCACCCCGGCAAGCAAGGTGGTGGCTTGCAAATCGGGTCCGATGACGTCCAAGCACTTTTCGCGGAACACAAGCAGATTGGTGTAGTGGGCCAGAAGTCCGGTCAGCATCCCGCCTGTGCTGGACAATGTGACCTGATCACCAAGCGAGAACCATTCAGGGCTTTCGACCCGTGAGTAGAACAACGTGAACGGGTCATCAGGGCTGCCAGCGATGAACAAGCGACCCAAGAAGGTCGCTGCAAACATCGGCGTCTTGATGGGCAGTTCGATGCGGTCACCGGGCAGGGGCTGGGCCGCACCCAAGGCAGCGGTCAGCGTGTAGTCGAAGATCAGATCGTCCACGTTGTTCGGGATGGTCAGGCTTAGGTAGATGGCATCATCCCCTTCGGTGGGTGAACCATCAGCCCAGTTCTGGCTACGCCAAAGGCGTCTGGCGGACGTTCCAGGTGGCCCGACCGGGATGCGAATGGCAGGCACATGCTTCGCACCCAAGGTCTGCGAAGCTGGACTTTCCCAAGACAAGACGGTGGTAGCCGACAGCGGGCCTTCTCCACCCAGGTCGCTGACGAAGCTGACCCTGTAGTTGTAGGCGTTGACTTCCGGATCACTACCGGTAGTGCCGTAGCCGATGCCCGCAAGGTTCGGGTAGCCAAGGCAAGTTCCCGAAGTGGGCCACCAAAGGCTGACTGAATCGCCTGTGGTGCTGGTGTTTGTGGTCGCAGGTGAACCGGTGCTGGCGTCAATCGGGGTGACGGTCAAGGGCTGCGGTGGTGGGGCCGTGATCATGCCGAAGGGCCGAACAATTTGCGCCACGGTGCCTGGTGCGACGGTGATGCCGGGCAGGGGCCACGGCTGGATCAGCAACGGTGTGTCCCGCCCGTTGGTCACCAGGACCCCATCGGCTACCGGGGTGTAGATCGAAGGTGGCGTCAGGTTCGTGGGGATGAACCGATCGGTAGACAGGGCCAAGATGCTTGGAGTGTTTCCGCCGAAATCGTGCAACAAGTACAGCGTGCCGCCAGATTCAAACAGCACGAAGTACATGCCCGCTGACGGTGACCAAACGAACAGGCTGTCAATGCGACCAAGGCCGCTGAATGGAGCGTAGCCCAGACTGATGTTGGGGAAGTAGGGTTCCCATCCAATGCGACTGGACCACCCACCGGACCCACCTGTGCTGGCCGCACGGAACGAGTCATCCCAGACTAAGTTCTCACCACGAAGGATGGCTTGTGAGTTCGCCGGTACGTTGATGGTCAGGCCAGTCTTCATGGAATCACCTTGTACGGGCCAAGGCTCAGCGGCCCTTTGGTGGATGACTGACCACCCATCATCACGACAGGAGCAGTGGACTGAATCAAGTACCGCTGAGTCATTTGCCGGTAGGAAGCATCACGAAGTTCTTTCTGCATCCGGGACAGGGATGGGTTGTCCAGTCGCATGGCACTGGTGCAAGCAGCTTCATGTTCGATGACCGATGCAGCATCAGGCGGGATCAACGGCGCGTCGCCGTCTTCGATCATCGGTTGCGGCAGGACTTGGACCCGTGCTTGGTAGTCGGTCACTTCGGCAGGATGGGGCCACAGGTTGAACCGTTGCGTCTGGCCAAGGGCCTTGTACGGGACCGCCGTGGTCTGGAAGTCTTCAGACGTCAGGTTGGTCAAGCTAAGGTCTGGCGTCAAAGTCAAACCACCCAGCGGATCGGAACCAGCGCCCACCAGGACGGGTCGCTTGATGCCCAAGGTTGGCGATGCCACGTAGAACCTGCGGTAGTAGCCGCTGGATGGGTTGATGGCAGGTGCCGTGAAGGTCAAGGTCTGCACATCACTTAGCTTGTACTCCACAGGTGGAGACAATGCAGATTCGCGACCGGCCCACACGAAGGTCTGGTAGACCAGCAAGGTGCGGACACCTTGGGCCACGGCTGCCACGGTCGCCACGCCTGAAGGGACACGCGGCGTCTGGATCTTGACGCTGCTTGACGGGATGAAGTACAGACTTCGACCCGTGGTCTTGGGGTCCAAGCGAATCTGGTCCCGATTCAGTTTGGTCATCGCCCGTTGCGGTTCGGGGATGCCAATGGACAGGTCAAGCAGACCTTCAACGGATGATGTGTCCGAAGGAAGGTTGATTTCCCGGTACTGCAAGGTAACCGTGTACGTCCCGGTGCCTTCATCCAGGGGCGTGGTCAAGTAGACCCGGATGCCTGCCAAGTCCGCGAAGCTGACCGTGTACGTGCGGGACTGAACGCCAGTGGAACTGGTCAGGAACACCGTGTGGCCGTCAGCGGCGGCCCGACCTTCGGCAGTCAAGGAAGGCAGGTCGACGAAGGCATCACCTGCTGTCACCGCCACATTGACTTCGGTGAAGTCAGGGAACACGCGCACAATGTAGTCGCGTTGGGCAAAGGACCATCGGTGCGAACCCAAGACCTTGGTTTGCGCCCGGTTGATCAAGCCGTCCAGTTCGACCGTGTAGCTTTCGTTCGTCGGGTCGTAGTTCAGGAAGCTGGAAACAGCGGACCTGAGATCAGCGAGAGTGGTCATGCGAAGGCCCCCTGTAGGCCATTGTAACCTACAGGGGGCCTAAGTCGGGGCGAGCCCGATCAGGCGCCGATGCGACCAAGAACGAACACGGCGGCCTTGTTGGCGGCCTCGTTGCTCATGGCCACCGCGACCGCACCGTTGCCACCCGCGCCAAGCTGCTTGGTCGAAGCAGCGAAGCGAATGGCGACCACAGTGTAGGCTTCGCCGGTCGTCACGGTGAAGATGGCGTTGGTGCTGGTGTGAGCACCAGCCGTCACCACGAAGGCGCCGCCGGTGAGGTTCTGCGGGATGGCCATGACCAGGTCAGGGATCACGCCAAGGCCGTGGGGGGTGTTCTGCGGAGCGGCGTTGCCGACGACCGGTGCGCTGATGAACGCAGCCTGGGTGCTGGTCGCGGCGTTTTGCAGACCGGCAAGGCGGCCAGCGGTGGTGCCGACGAACAGGCCCTGGCCGGCGACCACACCGGTTTCCACATCGGCGGAATCGACGTAGCCGTGGGTGGCGACCCGGACGGTCCCACCGGACGTGGCGGCTTCCAGGGCGACGCCGACGACCAGGCTGCCCGCATTGGCCGGGGCCTCAACGACGACGGCAGCCTTGTTGGCCGCGGTCTGGCTCAGGTCGAAGGCGACGGTGTCGCCCGCGGCGATGGTCCCGCCCGCAAGGAAGGTCAGGGAGTTGGCTTCCAAAGCGGGGCTGATGCCACCGTCTGCGGTCAGCAGGGGGAGGTTGTAGAAGCTCATGGATCACCTCAACTAACGTGAAGGGTTGCGAAGCAATCAGGAGTTGGTGAGCACGCCGTGGGCGTTCAGGCGGCTGGTGGTCAACTGCAACTTGGCACTGACCGTGGCCACGTAGACGGGAGCACGGGGGTCACGGACGAACTCGCTGACGCTGATCAGCGCGGGGCCGCCGTTGATGCCCAGCTTCTTGCGGGCCGCGGCAACACCGCCACCCTGGAAGGTCGCCACGTTCACGCGCAGGTACTTCGAACTGAGCATGTAGGCGTCGATGACGTCCGTGCCAGCACCACCCGCGTCCGCGTCGAAGCCCATGCGGGCGTCAACAAACAGGGCCATGCCGTTGTAGACAGGGATTTCCTGCTGAAGCGTGCCGAAGCCCAGCTTGTCAAGGCTAAGGTACTGGATCTTGGTGTCCACCAGACCGGCCAGCTTGTTGAAGAACTCCTCGGAGCAGATGCACACGTCGGGGTTCATGCCGGACTGCGCCCGGATGCCGGTCATGATGACGCGGACATCGTTTTCAGCCAGGGTGCAACCAGCCGAATCGAACTGGCTGACCCAGCCGAAGGCACGGAACGCGGTCTGGCTAAGGCCCAGGACGGTGTTGGTCTGGCTGGCGGGGGCCACACCCTGGAACCAACCGGTGCTGGAACCGATGCCGTTCAAAGTCTCCAGCGAGGAGAACCGGCGGGAAGCGGTGGCCGCGGCACCCTGAAGCACCGACAGGCTGATGCGGTCGGCCATGTCTTCGACCACGTTCATCACGCGGTCTTGCAGGAAGTCAACGGCGCCTTCGCTGGACATGGCGTTCAGTTCCGATTCGCTGATGCGGATCGGCTGGTAGAACTCGGCGTAGTCGGCGGTGGCCTTCTTTTCGATCAGGCCAACGGTCGTGTCCAGATCAGCGTAGGCGTCCGCGCCGGTCAGGATTTCGGTCGCTTGGCTGTGGTAGCCCAGGGACACCGGCTGGATGATGCTTTCGCCACCACCCTTGATGACCTTGATGCTGTTCGGAGCAGAACCGAAAGCGCGAAGGACGTTGTTGGCAGAAAAGGTGGAGTCCTCGGCCTGCGCGATCAGCAGGGGGAGAACTCGGTTTGCGATCGAAGTGATCGGCGTGGGCATTTGGGTGGCCCTCCTTGGGATTGTGGGATGAACACACTGAATGGCATGTGTTCGGCGGGTTCCCTGCCAAGGGGAGTGCCTTCATCAGTTCGACCTTGGCGGGTCCACCTGACAGGCATCAGGTGGGGGTCGTGGTCTGAACCGCGTGTTTGCATTGTAACCAAGACTGCGCAATCAGCTTTGCTTCGCGATGGCCAAGATGTCTTGAGCAGACAAGTGCGACGCAGGCTTGCGGGGCACATTGGGGACAGCCGCTGATTGGCCATGGGCGGGTCGTGCCGCTTGTGTCTTGGACACAGCTTCAGTCTTGGCCTTGGCCCGTGCTGCTGCTTCCAGTTGCAAGCGTTCGGCTTCGGCCTTGACCCGCCGTGCCTTGACCACCGTGTAGGCATCATCCAGGTGCACGAACCGACCCTTGGATTGAGCACTGGTCAGAAGTTCTGCCACTTCGTCCTGCATGGTCTGGTCACCCGCAAAGTCAGGGTGAGCTTCAATCCAGGCATCCAGTTCGGCTTCCTTGCGTGCCAGTGCTTCGGATTCGGTCCGCTTCCGTTCTTGTTCCCGCACAGGGGCCAGTTCGGCTTCCAGTAGACGCCGTGCTTCTTCTTGTGCCATTCGGCGCAAGGCGTTGGCGTCCCAAGGGTCAACCACTTCTGCCTGCTGTTGATTGGCAGCGGGGGGCGGGCTTTGCATTTGCTGTTGAGCAATCCGCCGTGCTTCGTTCAGCATGGCTTCGGCTTCGGCACGAATGCGAGCCGCTTCCTGCGTCTTGTGCGTTGCGTCGGCTTGAATTCGTTTGGCATGGGCAGCCAGTTCATGCTGGCCAGCCGCTTCCAGCGCCTTCAGGGACGCGCCCCAGCCCAACTTGGTGCTGGGCACCGGATCGGTCTGTTGGGCAGGCGGTGCGGCTTCCTGCGCGTTCACACGGGTGTCATCGCCTTCGGGGGGAGACGGGTCATCCGAAGGGGTCGAACCATCGTTCGAAGCATCTTCCCCTGCTGCCTGTGCATCAGTGGAATCGGCAGCAGTTTCGACTTCCGCGGGTTCGGGCATGTCAGCCGCGAGGGCGAGAATGTCTGGGCCAGTCTTGAACATGCTTACATTGCCTCCATGAAGGTCTTGCGGCTTGCCAGCGCGCCGCCCGGTTTGATTTCAATTTCCACTTCGGTTCCCTGACCTTCTTCCTCCCCTTCCACTTCCCCTTCCCCTTCGGGGGGGGCGGCTTCCTGTTCCATGAAGTCCAGGAAGTCAGGGTCGGACATGGCTTCATCCATGATCGACGTCAACACCGCGGGGTCGATGCCACCTTCCAGACGGATGGCAGGGTCACCTTTGCTTTCCCGGTAGGCGTTCAGGGCCGTCAGGGCGAAGGCCAAGGCTTGCAGGCTTTGCGGTCCACCCGTGGGCTGGATGGACATGCCCGTGACCTTCGATGCCATGGCACATGCCGACTTCAACAGCATCTTGCGCACCGATTCGGACATGCCTTCCAAAGCCGGATTGAGCTTTTCCGCCAAGTCAACCTGCACTTCGTCTGCCGATTCCTTTGCGGCTTCGGTGACCTTGGCAGGAACTGGCATGTCAGACGACTTGTTGAGCATCGGCAAGGGGCACCTCGGTTTGGTTAGGAGTGGCAGCCATGGGCTGTGTCGAAGGCAGGAAGTTTTCGGGCAGGTTGTAAGCCCGAATCATCGCTTCCAGCAGTGCGGGTGCAGGGACACCAAGCTGGGCCAGGACCGGGGCCAAGCGTTCCAAGTCCTGCCGTTGCTGGAAGATGCTGGACGGGGTGTTTGCACCATCCACCGCGACGAAGGACCAATCACCTTCCAGGTCCTTCGCAGACAACAGCTTCGGTCCAAGGGGGCGTGGCAGGCTGACTGCTTCCACATCATTGCCCAGCATGACCCGAAGCAAGGCAACGGCCACTTCGGCTGCCTGCGCTACGGAATTGGCCAGGATGCTTGCCATCTTGCCCAGCTTGGTGTCCGCGTAGGCGGCAAGCTGGTTGACTTCAGTGGCCGTGGCCTTGGTTGCTTGACCCAAGGTGAACCCTGGCATCATGCTGGCCTTTTCCAAGTCCTGCAACAATGCAGCCTTGTAGTTCGGGACGTCCGGTGGTACTGGCAGCAAGGGCAGCGGGATCAAGGTTTCGCCCAAGGGCACATCACCCATGTGCTGTGGCGTGATCACCGTGCTGTCCTCACCACCTTCCAGTGCAAGCCTGCTCGCTTCATCCAGCGTGTCTGGGCTGGTCATGTACAGGCGGCGAGCTTTCTTTGCCATCAGGTCTTGGGCCGAAGACACATCATTCAGACTTTGAAGCTGCGGGCGATTGACTGCCACGAAGCTAAGCCCTTCCATGGGGTCAAGCGGGTCCGGGTTGTAGATCAAGGGCACAACCGGAATCAACGGACTGCCACTGGATGAGTAAAGCATCCCGTCAATCCGTTCGACTTCTGCATCGTCCTGGTCAGCTTGGTCTGCGACGCGACCGCCCACTTGGATTTCTTCGCCTTCGTAGACCCAGCCTTCACCCTTGTAGTCGGGTGACCAGACCACTTGGCGACCTTCACCGGGCATCCAGACGTCCACGGCGATGATGTACCGTTCATCGGATGGAGCAAGTCCAGGGCGTGATGGATCCCAGTTCTCGGACTTGGGGTGCGCCATCCAATCGTTGATGGTCGTGCGGGGGTAGTCAGACAAGGCTTGGTCCAAGGGGATTTCGGTGATCAACCCCACCCATCGGCTGCTTGGCCAGTCTGGTGCGTCCAGGTCCCGCACAACCCGCCACGGGTGCGCAGGCAGGATCTTGACCCGATCCATTGGATTGCGTGCACGGGTCGGGGCCACCACAAGGTAGGCACCGGGGAACACCAACCCTGCCTTGGTCGCTGCTTCGATCGAATTGATCGACTTGCGCAGGATTTCGTTGGCGCAGGCAGCGGCCAGTTCGGCGTTGCCTTCGCCGTAGACACCTTGTTGGCCGATGACCGCTGGTGCCCGAAGGAACAGACTGCCCACCAGCGATTCGACCAACTGGAACGTGACCGGGACGGGC
>Ga0172363_10003237_pt1 | contig 13256 bp, 11 predicted proteins | sample LakKivs2_kivu2a2_FD_114541 | JGI IMG/M metagenome (GOLD analysis project Ga0172363, IMG submission 114541) | Sediment microbial communities from Lake Kivu, Rwanda - Sediment s2_kivu2a2 | ecosystem: Environmental > Aquatic > Freshwater > Lake > Sediment | place: Rwanda: Western Province, Lake... | reverse complement strand
CAATGATTGGTAAAATGCCGATATTCATCCCGATATTAATGAAAATCTGAGAAATTAAAAGTATGGCAAACCCAGCAGTAAAAAGACGAGGAAAATTAGTTTGGCTTAAAAAGGCAATTTTAATAATGCGCCAAATTAAAATTGAAAAAAGAAAAAATAAAACCGATACCCCAATTAAACCAAATTCTTCAGCAATGGCGGCAAATATAAAATCGGTCTGGGGCTCGGGAAGAAAACCTAATTGGGCTTGAGAACCTTTGCCAAAACCTTGACCCAAAATTCCACCTGAACCTATGGCAATTTTTGATTGATTTTGACCCCAAGATACTCCCAATGGCTCTATAGGATAAAAGAAACTGATAATTCTTTCTTTCTGATAATCTTTTAAAAGGAAATTCCAAGATAGAATAAAAATTAAAAGAAAACAAAAAACTAAAATTAAAAAATGGCGAAGTTTTATGCCGGAAATAATTAATATACCCACCCACAAACTCAATAAAATTAAAATTGAACCCAATTCTGGTAGAAAAAAAATTAAAATAGAGGGTATTAAAATATAGAATCCAGAGAGTAAGATATGTTGGACTCTGTACATTTCAACGTGGCGCATTGAAAAGTATTTAGCGAGTAAAATTATCAAAATAATTTTTAGAAACTCTATCGGATCAATTGATATTGGCCCCAATTTATACCAAGATTTTACTCCCCTGATTGATGGAGCAAAAAAGAATAAACCTACTAGACCAGCCAAAGAAAGAAAATAAAGAATTAAAATCAAATAGGGGTCTTCTCGAAGTTGCCGCCAATCAAAAAAACTTAAAAGGAACATTAAAAACAGTCCTATTCCAAAAAAAATAATCTGTTTTTTAAAATTCAAAAAATCTCCCTTCCCCAAAGATGAGCTATAAATCGACAAAAAACCGATCCCCATCAATAATAGGATGGTAATAATTAAAATCCAATCTAATTTTTTTATATAAATAATAAGAGAGCGCATCTATTTGAGCATTTCTAAAAATTCTTTTTCGTTGATTGTTTTGACGCCGAGTTGTTTGGCGATTTGGAATTTTGAGCCAGGTTCTTTACCAACTATAACATAATCGGTTTTTTCAGAAACTGATTCAGAAACTTCGCCGCCTAAAAGAAGGATTTTATTTTTGGCTTCTTCTCGAGTCATCATTTCCAAACTGCCAGTTAAAACAAAAGTCAGGCCTTGTAATTTTCTTCCTATTTTTTCTGGGGGAAGAATCTCTATTCTGTCAACAGCAATTAAATCTTCAATTAGTTTTTGATTTCGCTTTTGTTGAAACCAATTATAGATACTTTCTGAAACTTCAGGTCCAACATCGGGAATTTTTTCTAATTCTTCCTTTGGAGCTTTTCTTAATTTATCAATTGAGCCCAAATAGTGAGCTAAGTCCTGGGCTGTTTCTTCCCCAACATGACGAATACCCAAAGAATAAATAAATTTTGATAGGAGAATTTTTTTACTCTTCACTATTGCTTCTAAGATGTTTTTGGCTTTCTTTTCTGCAAATCTTTCCAGAGGAATTAAATCGCCCTCTTTTAATTGAAAAATGTCAGGCGCTTGGGAAATTAAGTTCTCATCAAACAGCTGGTCAATAATTTTGGGACCCAAACCCTCAATATCAAAAGCTTTTTTTGAAGCGAAATGATATAAAAACTCTCTTTTTTTGGCTCCGCAATTTGGATTTGGACATCGCCAGACAACTTCGCCGCCGGGTCTTTGAAGATTTTGGCCACAGACCGGGCATTTTTTGGGAAAATGAAATTCTTTTTCTTTGCCGGTTCTAAGTTCAGCAATGACTTTAGCCACGGCCGGAATAACATCACCAGCTCGCTCAACAATGACCGTATCGCCGATTTTTACCCCTAATCGCTTTATTTCATCTTCATTATGGAGAGTGGCCCGGGTAATTGTTACTCCGCCAACCTCAACCGGTTTTAAATGTGCCACCGGAGTTATAGCGCCAGTCCTGCCTACTTGGAAGACGATATCTTCAACAATAGTTGTGGCTTGTTTTGGTGAAAATTTAAAAGCCCTGACTCCCCGGGGCGATTTTCCAACTACTCCCAATTTTTTAAAAAGAGCATTATCATTAACATTTATTACCACTCCATCAATTAAAAAGGAGAGGGAATCTCTTTTTTTAGCAACCCCTCGCCAAAATTCAATAATTTCATTTAAATTGCGACAAATTTTTCCTGGATCGGTTTTAAAACCCAGGGTCTTTAAAATTTGGTGTTCTTCTGAGTGCTTTTTTTGGCCTAAATCAGTAATAACATCATAGGCTAAAAATTTGAGAGGTCTTGCGGCAGCTAATTTTGGGTCGAGTTGCCTGATGGAACCGGCGGCTAAATTCCTGGGATTGGCAAAAGTGGGAAGACCCTTTTTCTTTTGCTCTTCATTAAATTTTTCAAAGGCCTCTTTTTCCATATAAACTTCGCCTCGAATTTCAACCCCGTTAGAAATACGATTTCTAACGGGGCCAATTTCTCCTTTGTCAATTAATTTTTTCAGATTTTGAGTAATTTCTTCATTCGGGAGTTTCTCGTGAATATGTAATTTTAAAGGAATACTTTCAATTGTTTTTAAATTTTGAGTGACATCTTCCCCTACCGAGCCCGAACCCCTGGTGGCACCGCAGGCAAAGATACCCGATTCATAAATCAAAGTAATGGCGAAACCATCAATTTTTAATTCGGAAAAAAATTCAAATTCCCTTCCGGGCTCCAAACGCTGTAAATATTCCTGCCAATCCTTTAATTCTTCTTCAGCAAAGATGTCCTCAATGGAGAGCATGGGGATTTTATGTTCGACTTTGGCAAATCCTTCTAAAGGTTTTCCAGCTACTCTCTGAGTTGGTGAGTCGGGGGTAATAAATTCTGGGTATTTTAGTTCTAATTTATAAAGTTCGTGTTTTAAGGAATCCAAAGCAGCTGGAGATAATTCTTCTCGATTTAAAACATGATACAGGTAGCGGTGATAATTTATCACTTCTTTTAATTTTTCAATTCTTTTTTTTGCCTCACCCCTGGTCATATCTTCCTAGTAACTTTAATTGCTCTTCTGGTCTCCATATAATTCCCTACGGATTTTATCGTAGTGACTTCCCCGCTCACCGTAGCATCAACCCGATATGTCTTTCCATCGAGACTACTTTCGTAAATAAGGGTACAATCTGTGCAGTTTATGTTATCACAACCGGTTCCGCTCTGCCCACAGCCATTACAAGTCCAATTACAATCGGTGCAACTAGAAAACATGTAACAAAGCCCTCTTGTCCCTTCAGTTGGTATTACTTTATTATCATAAAAAATAGTCTTTTCAATTCCAGTGTCGGCAGCGTAAAAAGCCATTACCGAATCTCCCATCCCTGTCATTACTTTTATTTGACCAAATAAAATGGCAGAGATTCCCAAAGCCAAAGCAAGGAAAACTACCATAATGAGAATGGCTAAATAAAGAGAAACACCCCGAGAATTTTGAATTTTGCATTTTGCCGCCTTTGGCAATCCTCGGTCTTGGCAGGAATTTTGAATTTTCATTGTGATATATACCCCTTTTGTATATGTTGAATGCTTATTAATTTCATAGTTTTATACATGATTAACCTTTGGCTAAGGGGAAACCTGAAAATAGAGTTGACCCCATTTTTTTCACTTCTATTGAGGAGTTGGGGTGTAAGTAATTATCAGCTGGGGTCGGAGAGTGATGTCAGTGGTGTAGTTGTTGGAGTAGAAGTATCCTCGACTGTAGTTAGCCGAAAGTCCTTCTGTCTCAAACTTTATCAGAAACTCAGCGGGGATACTATTAGCATAGGCATCCTGAACAATCGCAAGGACATCCCAGGACATCCAAGCTAATTTACTAGCAGGGAAGGTTGTGCTACCACCAGACGGATTGCTAGTTACATAGTCTCCACCTGCTGTTGTCCAGTTGCTACCCGTCCTGTAGATATTCCAAGTAGCTTGATTTTCTACCCAATCAGTGTGTGTCTGCTTATATGCCCATACAGTTTTGCCTGATGGGTTGGTGTTAGCATAGTTATAATAATAAAGCTGCAAACTTGCCGAGTTTAATGTAGCCCCTGCAGGAATCCCTGTTATGTTAAACTCAACGATTGGTCTCATCGCTCTCGAAGAGCGGTTAAGAATATAGAGGTAGGTGGCAGTGCCATAGTTGGTAGTTTTGGCATTTCCGTTTAGGTAAGTATCCTTCGCACCGGGCTGGACTGTTGCAGTGCAAGTTCCATTTTCATTGTCAAAGTGACCACCGCAGGTATAACTCACACAGCTCCCGCTGGAACATTTGCTATGAGTGCCGGTACATCCGTATAAGTTGTCTCCATAATCGGTATCGGCATTCGCACAATTTCCGCTGGCATTACAGGCGGTACAAGTTGAACAATTATGTTGATCGGAAGTATAGTAGCCGCAGGCATAGCCAGTGCCACTGCAGTTGCCGGTGTAACAACCAGTTGTGCCACATTCATTTCGTGGGTCTTGAGCGCTTGAACTAACATAACCGCAATTTCCGACTCCGGCATAAGAGTAACTATCGCATCTTTGACAAGTACTTCCGGTACAGGCAGTGTCGCAGCAAACACCATCAGCACAAAAACCTGAACAACATTGACTTTCTGAAGTACATGCCGTTCCCTTGGCATAGCAAGAAGTCAGTGTACAGGTGCCTGAAGCACTGCAGACAAAGCTGGCAGAACAGTAATGCTGGTCGCTGGTATAATAAGTGCAACTGCCGGCACTACATCTTCTACATCCCTCGTCACCAGCAGTACAACCCAAAGCAGTGGCTGCGGCTCCATCGCAGGTTTGGGGAATACCATTTAAATAACATACCTGTGGCACTTCGCCTTTTTGTATATCGGGATTTCTTTGGGAAACAGTGGTTTGAATTTTTATTTTTGCTTGCTCTTTGCCTTGAATTTCTAAAGAAAAGGTTACTTTTGGTTGAAGGTTGTCATCTTGGCTCCAGCCACCATAAAAAGGATCAATTTGAAATAAATTTACTTGAAGATTGCCTGAAGTTAGAGGAGAAGAGGTTTGGACGAATTGGGAATTATCGGCAGTGTCATCGATGGATTCACGTTCTTTTAATTGATTTCCATCTAAGAAGAATTCTTGGCATATGTTCTGATAGTTTAAAAATCTTATTCGGTCCCTAGAACCATTAGTTTCATAATTATATTTTGCAGTGGTAAGACAAGTTCCGCTTAGGTCTTTTTTGGCCATCCTTAAAGACCTACTCATATATTCCATTAAATAACTACTTTCATCTAAAAGTTCTTGATAGGCCAAAGATTTTCTTTGGGCACGTAAACCAGACACTAAAACTTCGGAAGCAATTCCTCCAATAATAGAAAAAACGGCCACCGCCACCAAAAGCTCAACTAAAGTAAAACCCTTAATTTTACATTCTACATTTTGCATTTTTAATTTTTATTACCACCATTTATATAAATTTTCCTGGGCAGTAACTTTGTGGTCTCTGCCACGTTCTGACCAAGAAACTTCAACTGAAACTTTTAAAATGTCGGCGTCTGGTGTAATGATAATCTTTCTTGAAAAGGGGGTTTCGATAATAGAAGGAGAAGCAGAATATTTATAAAAACCGCCATCGATTTTTAATTTTTGGGGGGTGGTAAAAGAAGATAAGAAATTAGAAGTGTAATCTGCTTCACAACCAAAATCACATCCAGCTTCAATTAGGCCATCTGTCCAATGGTCTTCGGAAATCAGACCATTGTGAATTTTTAAAGAATTAGTATCCCTGATATTTTTGACAATTTCAATCCCTTCTTGAGCAAGATAGGTAGCTGTCAGCCGAGAAGAAGTTACTTGAGTAAAGGCAGCGGTTTGGCTAATCATCGTTAAAACTCCCACCACTCCAACAGCCAATACAAAAATAGCAGTTATTACCTCTATTATAGTAAACCCTACATGCGAAAAGCCCTCGTTTGTCCTCCTTCGGCCTCGCGAAATGCGAATGGGCCCATGCGAATATTTTATTTTTAATTTATTCAACATTAATTAGTCCAACTTTGTTTACTTTGATAGTTTTTGTTTTGGTGATATCGGTTTTTAAAGAAAGGGTGATAACCACCGCATCTAATCCTCCTAAATCTACTACAGGTTCGGGAGGATAAAAAAAGAGATTTAAAGAATTGACTGTTAATATTTTTACTCCCGTCTCTAAATATATTTTATCTCCAACGGTTTCATCGTCATAATGTCCTGGATTAGCTATCTCTTCACATCGCGCTTTTAATAAATAGTAGTCGGCACCGACGGTTAGATTAATTCCGTAACCTTTCATTATCCAGCCCGCTCCGATTGTGGAGCAATCGTAGGTCTTAGCTGACATACTAAGCTCTTCCGCCCTTCTCAAATCTAGAGCTAATTTGTGGGCTGACCTTTGGAGAGCGAACTGACTCTCACCAACTCGATAATTTGGCAAAATGATAGCCGATAAAATAATGATGATACTAATAACAACGAGGAGCTCTATTAAAGTGAACCCCGTTAGAAGTCTGAAGTCCGAAAAGGTCTGAAGAGATGAAGATTCCTCTTTTCCCATTTTGGTCATATCTTAAATAGATTGAGATAACATTGAATTATTTTCTCCCCAAAAAATAGAGCAATGAATGTTCCGGTTACCAAGAAGGGGCCGAAAGGTACTTCTGATTTTAGAGTTTTTTTACCAGATATTATTAGCCCCACCCCTATTATAGCGCCAATAAAAAAAGCCAGAAATAAGGCCACTAAAATCTTTGGGGGAGAGAGAACTAAACCCATCAAGAAAGCTAACTTAATATCCCCCACCCCCATCCACTTACCTCGAGAAATTAAAACTATTAGCAAGAAAAATGCTGCGGCTCCAAAAGCACTGTATATAGTATTTAGTATTTCGTATTTAGTATAGAGACCTAAAAAAATACTAGATACTAAATACCAGATACCAGATACCAGAATAGCGGGGTAAATTATTTTGTCGGGAATAATGTAGTGTCTTAAATCATAGACAAAAATAATAATCAGAAAACAAGCGATGAGAAAAATGAAAAATGAAAAATGAAAAATGAAAAATGAAACAAATAATAGTCCTGTGACTAATTCTACTAAAGGATACTGTAGAGAAATGGGTTTTTGGCAGTAACGACACCGTCCTTTTAAAAATAGAAAACTCAAAAGGGGAATTAAATCCTGCCAGTTTAAGATATGTTTACAATGGGGACAATAGGAACGACCCTTTAAAAAACTTTTATTCTCTTCAAGGCGGTAAATTACACAATTCAAAAAGGAACCAACAATTAAGCCGAGAAGAAAAATTAGGGAAGAGAAAAACAAATTTACCATTATTAAATTATACCAAACCCTCCTTAATCGGGAAGGCTTCCCGATGGATTAAAAAAGCGGGCGCGGGGCCCGCTTTTTTAAAAAACAGTCCGGACAAACTTTCGGTTTTACCAAGAAGCATAAGTAGCACAACCACAACCATCAGTTGGTGGAGCTACAGTTGCAGCAGCAGAACAAGTGTCTTTTGTTCCTCCTTCGTAGGCTATAAATACTCTTTGTTTCGTACAAGTAGCACCGAGATTTTCTAAGATGGCATAAACACAGTAATTTTGGCCTGCATTAGTACATGCATCATTCTTTAACCATTTGTAATCAGAGTACGTCCCAATACAAGCTCCTGCTGGACATTGAGGATCGTGGAGAGCAACTAAATAAGTCCCAATAGGTGGGGTACCGGATGAGTCAGCTGCTTGGAGATATTTCGCATTGTCGCTATAATACATCTCTTGAGCAGTAACTAATTGTCGCACATCGGTTTGTCTTTTAGCATCCCTGGCTTTTGACTTTGCTCCACCCATAGAAACCAAAACAATTCCAGCTAAAATTCCAATAATAGCAATTACTACCAATAACTCAATTAAAGTAAAGCCTTTTTTCTTAGCAAAGATTTGCATATTGATTAATAATCATTGATAATTAAGTGTTTTTCGACCTTTGATTTTTTAAAAATTGCAATATTCCTACTTATACTTACAGGTTGAAAGATCGTTGGGGGCAGCGACTTGTTGACTGAGGATTACCACGCCTTGATGGCTAGCAGTCAACCAGGTGTCAGAAGCCCCTTCCAGTTTTGTAAAAAGGCAGTAATAACTTGCTTCGTTTCCGGAATTCACCAACCACGTGTATTGATTTGGGGTAACATTAAGAGGATCTTTGGGGACAGAAGTCATGTAAATACCAATCGAAGAAACAGCATTTGCTCCACCCGGAGCAGCAATCGTTAGATATTTATCATTATTATCAGATTTATATAATTCCATTGCTTTAGCAATCTGAACAAAATCTGCCTGGCGCCTGGCATCTTTGGCTTTTCCCCTCGCTGGCCCCATTAGGACCAAAATGATTGAAGATAAAAGACCAATAATGGCGACGACTACCAATAATTCAATCAATGTAAACCCTGCACTCTTTTTCCTTGTGAAAAACTCTAACATAACTTTTAATTATTTATTAATTAAAAATTCGACCTTGTTTTATTTTAAATGTATTTCTATATTTTACCCAGTTAGAAATTTAAATGCAAGGTTTTTCCACTTTTATATATTTTAGTATTGTCAAAAGAAAATGGCAAGCCCCGTTAAAAGCTGGCAACTCTGTAAAGGGGTAATAAAATAGCCGCCATTAATCCACCGACAACCACTCCCAAAAAAACAATTAACAGGGGTTCCAAAAGTCCCAAAAGAGTCTCAATCAATGTATCGGTTTCCTTTTGATAAAAGTTAACTAAATTCATTAAGGCTCTATCCAGGGTTCCGGTTCGCTCACCAACTAAAGTCATCTGAGTAAAGACAGGTGGGAAAACTTCGGGAAAGCGAGACAATACTTGAGAAATTGGCTCTCCTCTTCTAACTTCGTCTCGGGCCCGAAGAATAATTTTTTGGTAAACGGAATTCCCAACAATGTTACCAGTAATTTCCAGGGATTGAGTAATCGGAAGACCGCCAGAAATTAGAGTGGAAAGATTTTCAGCAAAGCGAGAAAGATAAACCATCCTTAAAATTTGGTTAATCATTGGCAATTTTAAAAAAAATTTGTCAAAGAAATTTTTCCCGGCTTTAGTTTTATAATATCTAAAAGCAGAGATTATCAAACTAATAAAAATCAAAATAAAAACCCAGCCCCATTTTCTGAAAAGATCGGTTAAATTAATAACCATTTTAGTAACGGCTGGTAATTCTTGTTCGGTTTCTTCCAAAACCTGGGTTAAATGAGGAATAACAAAAAACATCATCAAAGCTAAAACTATTAAAACGACGGAGACAATCAAGGCTGGATACATCATTGCTCCTCTTATTCTGCTTAACAAATGGTAGTCTCTTTCTAGGTGATCGGCTAGGTAACTCAGAGATTCTGAAAGTTTTCCCGAAGCCTCACCGGCTCTGACCATGGCAATATAAAAAGGCGAGAAAATTTTAGGATACTTAGAGAGGGCGCCCGAGAGAGTAGTTCCTCCTTCGACTTCTTCAGAAATTTTTAAAATTTTTTCCCTAAAATCGGGGGCTTTTGTTTGATTAGCTAAAGTTCTAAGAGATTCAACGAGGGTTACTTTAGAGGCAAACATTATAGAGAGCTGTCTAGAAAATAAAACAATGTCTTTTTGGGAAACCTTCTCAAAAATTTTTAATCTTCTAGCATAAAACGGCTCTTCTTGGGCCTCCTCTAAAACAGTGACATATAATCCATATTTTTGTAAAAGATAAATGGCCGCTTCCCGGGAAGAGGCCTCAATAACGCCGGCCCTAACTTCTCCTTTTTTAGTTCTCGTTTGATAATTGAATCTCATCTGATTAACATTTTGAGCTCAGCCGGACTGAGTGAATAATTCAGGGCATTTTCTAAAGTAATCTCTTTTCTCTTTACTAAATCAGCTAAAGCTCTATTCAAAGATATCATTCCAATTTCGGCTGAGGTTTCAATAACCAAAGGTATTTCGTGGATTTTATTTTCCCGAATCAAATTGGCGACAGCCGGAGTAGAAATCATTATCTCGCAGGCTGGAATTAAACCGCCCTTGATTCTAGGAATTAAACGCTGAGAAACTACTCCTAAAAGGGAACCTGACAATTGAGCTCTAATTTGGTCTTGTTGTTCGGGTGGGAAAGAGTCGACAATTCGGTGAATTGATTGAGCAGCCGAATTAGTATGTAAAGTAGCAAAAACTAAGTGGCCAGTTTCGGCAGCAGTAATAGCGGTGGCTATGGTTTCTGGGTCTCTCATTTCTCCCACCATAATAACATTGGGGTCCTGACGGAAAGTCGATCTCAGAGCCCTGGCAAAAGAAAGAGTGTCTTGATAAACCTCTCTTTGGTCAACAATCGCCCGGTCATATCCAAAGACATACTCAATTGGGTCTTCGATAGTAATTATATGGTCGGTCCGGGTATGGTTGATTTCGTCAATGAGGGCAGCTAAAGTGGTACTTTTTCCGTGAGAAGAAGGGCCAGTCATCAAAACAAATCCCTGAGAGGCCCGGCTGAATTCATGTAAAATTGGGGGCAGGTTTAATTCTTCAATTGTCCGAATTTTGGCTGGAATTAATCTTAAAGCACAAGATACCTCGCCCCTTTGTAAAAACACATTCACTCTAAAACGAGCCCCTTCCTCAATAAAATTATAGGAAAAATCGACTTCTTTTTGTTCTAAAAATCTTTGCTTTTGTTCTGTGGTCATAAGGGCTTCCGAGAGCCCCTTAACATCTTCTGAAGATAATTTTTTCTTTTTTATTAAAGGAACCAATCTACTAGATAACCGTAAAACCGGTGGATGGTCAACTGATAGATGAAGATCGGAAGCCTGCTCCTGAACAGTTATTGATAATAACTCTTTAAGTTGAGTAGTATAATTTGCCATAATTATTGCTTTAAAACTTCTTTTATCTCTTCGACTATTTCTGATGGAGCTCAAAGAGATAAATCTCTTTTCGCCCTCTGCCTTTATTTACAAAAAATTCGTAATTGGAAATTATTTCAGTACCATTTTTATTTCTTCTACTATTTCACTCGGAGTATAATGGGCTTTGATGAGATATTTTGTAGCTCCTAATTTTAGCCCTTTTTCTACCTCAGCTTTCTGGCCAAGGTTAGACAAAACAATAATTTTTAAATCTTCTAAGTTTTCATTTTTAATTTTTAATTTTTCATTTTGGATTTTTTCCAGTATTTCCCAACCATCAATCTGCGGTAAAACAATATCCAAAATTAAAAGATCGAATTTTTTTTCGATTAATTCTTCTAAACCCTTTCCGCCATCATTAGCCATCTCAACTGAAAAACCAGCCTCTTTTAATTTGGTGGTATAAATGTCTATTAAAAATGGGTCGTCCTCCACAAGTAGAATGGATTTCATAAAATTTATGGTTATAAATTAAAAATGAAAAGTGAAAAGATTAAAATGACAATTAAAAATTTTGGATTTTACATTGTAATTTTGCATTTTGATTTTTGAATTATTGCTCTTCTGCCACTCTGAGTACTTCTTCTACTGTGGTAATACCCGCTAATAATTTTAATATGCCGTCTTGTTTCATAGTAACCATTCCCTGTCGCTTGGCTTCAGATAGGAGATTTTCAATAGTTGGTGCTTTTAAAATTATATCAGAAAGTTGGTCACTCATTGAAAGGACTTCAAAAAGAGCAATTCGACCAGAATAGCCTTCTCGATTACATTTTTGGCAACCTGTGGATTCGAAAATCTTTAAAGGAGTGGGAACTTTTACTTCCTTTTTAATCTGAGGTGGCAGATTCTCAATCTCTTTTAAGATTAATTCTTTGATTTCTTGTTTTGGTTTAACTTCTTTTTTGCAATCATTGCACAATTTTCTAACTAATCTTTGGGCGATAATACAAGTTAAAGTTGGCGGAATTAAATAGGGCTGGATTCCCAAGTCAATTAATCTGGGAATTACTCCCAGAGCATTGGTGGTATGTAGGGTTGACAAAACAATCTGGCCAGTTAAAGCAGCGTGAGTAACCAGGGAGGCGGTCTCAGTGTCTCGGATTTCACCAACCATAATGATATTTGGGTCTTGTCTTACAACGTGCCTCAGTCCCCTGGCAAAATCATAACCAATTTCTGGTTTAACTTGGGACTGATTAAGTCCTTCAATAAAATATTCCACCGGGTCTTCTAAGGTGACAATATTTACTCCTTCTTTATTTAAAAGGGTTAAAATGGCATATAAAGTGGTGGTTTTCCCGCAGCCAGTTGGGCCAGTAGCTAAAATTAACCCGTAGGGCCTTTCAATTGCTTCTTTAACAATTTTTAAATTTCTGCTTTCTAGGCCCAATTCTTCAAACCTTTTTAGCCCTACTGAGGGGTCTAAAACCCTAATAGCTATTTTTTCTCCCAAGGTGGTTGGAAAGGTGGAAACTCGAAAATCAATATCTTTATCGTCGATTTTTGTTGAAAATCTTCCGTCTTGGGGAATCCTCGTTTCATCAATTTTTAAATTAGCCAAAATTTTAATGCGAGAAATCACCGCTGGATGAATTCTTAGTGGTAAAAGAATTGAAGAATGTAAAATCCCTAAAAGCCGGAAACGGATTCTTAATTTTTCTTTTGTAGGTTCAATGTGGACATCAGAAGCTCCTCCTTCGACAGCATGCCTTAGGGTGACGGCGACAATTTTGGTAATCGGTGCCTCTTCGGCCAATCTTTCGAATTCGGCTGCTGTCCGAGGCATTTTTTCTTCCTTTAATTCAGTTTTCAACTCTTCCAAAGCTATTCCCACTTCCTTTTTGAGAGTGCGATATTGTTTTAAAAGATTATTAAAAATAGTTGGGGTAATGAGAAAAACCTGGTAAGTAAAGGAACCCTGCCGAGATAAGAATTTGAGGGCTTCCTGGGCTTTTAAATCTTCGGGATAAACCATGCCGACTTGAAGCTCTATATCTTTTTTTGCTAGGGGAATCATTTTGTAATACTTTGCTGTTTCTTCAGGAATTAATTCCAGGGTCTCCAGAGAAACTTCCTCAACCGCTACTTCTTTTAAGGGTATTTTCAAATTCTCACTTTTTAAATTAAATAAAAATTCTTCGGTGACTATACCCTTTTCTATTAAGAGTTCTTCTTCTCTTTTTCCGCTCTCTTTGACTTCAAATTCTAAAGAAGCCGCTTTTTCTTTATCTAAAATTCCTTTT
>Ga0172363_10003235_pt1 | contig 13259 bp, 2 predicted proteins | sample LakKivs2_kivu2a2_FD_114541 | JGI IMG/M metagenome (GOLD analysis project Ga0172363, IMG submission 114541) | Sediment microbial communities from Lake Kivu, Rwanda - Sediment s2_kivu2a2 | ecosystem: Environmental > Aquatic > Freshwater > Lake > Sediment | place: Rwanda: Western Province, Lake... | reverse complement strand
GATGGTAAACTTACACCAACTAAAATTAAAGCTGCTTATAAAGATGATCAGTGGTGGTACCGTGCATTAGATACTCAAGTTAAAGAACTTTCTAAAGAAGAGTATGAGAAGAAGATGAAAGATCCTAGTGCTATTAAGCAAGGAGATAAACTCTACTTCAATGAAGATCCTGCTAATCCTGAAATGTACACTGAGTATGTAATGAAGGAAGAAGAGGAAGAAACTACTCCTGGTACTAAAACAGAAGAAGGAGATACAGAAGATGTAGATCAAACTAACTATGACTATGATATGGGTACTCCTCCTCAAGCAACTAAAGCTGAGTGGACTACACCAGACATGGTTAACTTTATGGGAGCCATTCGGGATAGAGGAAGTCTTAGAAGATATTATCCATGGGCTGCACCAGTTGATCTTGAAGAAGCACAGCCTAGATATCTTGATGTTACAAGACCTGCTGCGGCATTTGCTGAACAAGCTAACATTGCTCAACAGAATCTTGCTCAATTTACTGGATCTCCTCAACTTGCATCAGCTAGAGCTATGGGTATGCAAGGACAGCTTGCTAAAAATGTAGCAGACTTAATGTCTAATTACAATAACCAAAACGTTCAGATAGCAAATCAGTTTAATCAAGCTAATGCTGGAATTAGAAATCAAGAAAGATTAAAGAACCAAGAGATAACAAATAGACTGTATGATCAGACAACACTTATGAATCAACAGTATGATAACTCTAAGCGTGCAGCTAATGCTAATATCCGTCAGGCTTTTGCTACTGGATGGAAGAATGCATCAGATCTAGCTATGGTTAATGCAATGTCTGAGCAATATGATATTGATCCTAGAACAGGTCAAGTAATATTCCAAGGTGGTAAAGACTATACTCCTGAGAGAAGTCAAACATTTAATGATTATTTAAACCAGTACATTGAGGCAGGATTTGATACTAAAGATGCAATTGCTGCAGCAAAAGAAGCTATGAAAGGGTATAGCGGATCATCTGGATATGACATACAAGCAGCAATACAAAATATGCAGAAAGATGGTGGTGGTATATATGTAATGGGCTCTAATGTATTTCCATTCATGTTCTACTAAACTTTCTAGGTTTATTAAACTTATTAGATTTTGATATTTTTACAATATAGATAAACAATAGCATGGCTACGTATTTACAAGGTGTCACCGATTATATTCCACAGTTTCAACCGTTTCAACCGGATCTAAACTTATATGCTAATGTCCTTCAGACAAAGCAGACTCAGTATGATACTGCATGGAAGTCAATCAACAAGGTTTATGGTCAGTATTTTTATTCTGATCTTACAAGAGATGGTAACATCAAAAAGAAAGATGAGTTACTAAAAACTATTGATTTTAATCTTAAAAGGGTTTCAGGACTTGATTTATCATTATCTCAGAATGTAAACCAAGCTGTCCAAGTATTTAAACCCTTTTATGAGGACAAGAACCTTATGAAAGATATGGCTTGGACAAAGACATATAATGCACAAAAAGGTAGAGCAGAAGGATTAAAGAATTCATTTGATGAAAAACGTAGAGCTGAATACTGGGATACTGGTGTAAGAGCTATGGACTATATGCGTGATGAATTTAAGAATGCATCAGATGAAGAAGCTCTTGGATTCGGTAACGTAAGCTATACTCCATATGTAAACTCTATGAAGAAGGCACAGGAGATAGCTAAAGATGCCGGCCTTTCTGTAGAGAAAATAGACTTTAGTCCTGATGGAAGATATATAATTAAAACTAAGAATGGTGAAGAGTTGATGGAACCTCTTAGTAAATTATTTGAAGCTACACTAGGATCTGATCCTGCTATACAAGCAGTGTATCAAACACAGGCTTATGTAAACCGTAAGGATTATGCTTACTCAAATGCTGCACAATTTGGCGGGGATCAGAATGCAGCAGAGATGAAATATCTTGAAAACAGCTTTAACTTACTTAAGCAAGAGCAAGTACAGAGATATGAGAATCTTCAGGATGCATCTACTACATATGATAATAAGATTAAGGATATACAAAATCAAATTAATAAAGGAAATAAAGATCCTAAGCTTAAAGCATATCTTGATAGACTTACTGATGCTAAAGGTATAAATGATTCTGTTCTACAAAGAGTACAGAAGGATGTGGATTCTTTGTCTGAGAAATCAAGTACCAGTTCAACATCTACAGGTTTTCAAAATCCTTATGGTGATATCAAATCACTACGCTGGAAAGTTGACAACGGTATGGCATCTAAGTTAATGCAGAAAGATCTAGATGAGGCTGCACAAATCTTTGCATATAAAGATGCTAAGATGGATATTGAGGCTGATCCGTATGCAGTAAATGAGCAAAAACACATGTTCTCTATGCAAGAAGTAGCTGCTAGAAACGCAGGTCTTGCAAATGCAGCTAGAATCCGTAATGCTGGTGAGCGTAAGAATCTAATGGATAAAGCTCTAATTGATAGTGGTATTGGTACTATTGATTTACAAACTGGTCAAGTTGTAGTAAATGAAGGTTACCAAAATACTTTTGTTGATTCTGAGAATGATGGTAACGCAACTGATAAAGTAAGTATGAAAGTACTTAGTGATGCCATTGCTAAGAGACAAACTAATCAATATGCAGTACCTTATTTACAACAATCAATGTCTCTTTTACAAAAGCTAAAAGAAACTGGTGTAATGTCAGATAAAGAAATCTCTAAGATACTTTCTTATAAAGGCAAAAATGTTTCATGGAATGAGTTTAATAAGAAACTAGGATCTGATCCATACAAGTTTTTGAGAAGTGAGGTTGGTAGTAAAGAACTTATTAATATTAATAAGCGTCTTAACTGGTGGATTAGAAACAACAATAAAGTTAGTGCTGTATCAAAAGGTATTCAAGGATATGCAGAAGCATCATCTGAATTTAATGACTATGCAAAATATCTAGATCAAGATACTAAGTGGAGAAAAGAAAGCTCTAAAATAGTAGAACAACACTTAGCATACACACTTGATGATGATGTTAAACCATATGCTAAATATCTTTATGATGAGAATGGTAGACTAAGAAGTAAGAATGAGTTTTACTCTATCTTTGATAAGTCTGGTAAACCAAGAGGTTCAGGTTCAAATAAAATACCTTCTGGAGCAATGCCTGCTGCTACAGGAGCAGGTCTTGGTGGAGTAGCTTCAATATATAACTTCTTTGCTGGTGGCAAAAAAGATGTATATGAAGACTTAGTTAAAGCTGCTGGTACTGCTTATTCATCTGGTAAGATTAAAAAGACTCCTCCGGGAATTGCAACTATTGGTGAGATGTCAGGAACAGGTTTGTTTACACCGGGTAGACAATCTATTCTAGTATCTCCAAAAGGTATGGGTACAAAAGGACATGCTTACTTCCACGAGTTTGTTGGAGACTATAGAAAGATGGACTTTGGTGATCCTACAAAACATCAGATTACATTCTTAGGAACAAATGCTGGTGGACTTAAGCCAGAATCACTACGCAATAAAACAGGTAAAGCACTGATGGATGCTATCATTATGGAGATGAACAATTCTAAGAGTAAGTTTAAAAACTTTAAGATGAGTTCTCAGTCTATAGTAGGTAACAATGCTCACAAAGGAGCAATGATCTTTAGACCTGATGCTGAGTGGTTGGCGAGTCAAGTATATAAAACAGACAAAGAAGGTGCAAAAACTGGTGCCGGACTTATTAGCCAAGCTCAGTATGATGCTATTATGCAGAATGGTGTTGCTGTAGTGTCTAATGGAGAGAACTTTAAGAATGGATTATTCCAATCTTCATACATGGATCCTATTCAAGCTATTGTAAATTATGATGGCATCTATGAGTATCAGGATCCTTATGGAAACTTGAGTGGTACAATCACAAAGAACCAAACTGGTACCGGAGATTACAATATCAAAACTCAGTATAGTGTGCTAGATCGTGAAAGTGGTCAGTATATAAATGATATTAGATATGAAAACTTCTTGACTTCTGGTAATAACCTTACCAATAGAAAACAAGATTGGTTGAATTTTTCAGAACAATTAAGAGAATATAATAATGGCGGATACTAATGAAACCTTTAGTCCACTTGATTCACTTGGACCAGCATACGGAAAGATAAATCAACCCTCACTTGATGTGCAGGGTTTATCTGCTTTTGAGGGTGAAAGCTTAAGAGATCCCGCTATTAATTTTCCTGACAGACCTACCAACTTTGTACCTATTGTACCTAGTGCAGGTCAATTAGATAACCAACAAACTACAGTAAGAAAAGATATTGTTGGAAAACCTGGAGCTAAAGCTAATCCAAATAGACTTGGGGCAAAAGATTTTGCTAAAGCTATTGGTGATTTTTACTCAGCAAGAGCTGCTACTGATCAAGATAAGAATGAATACGCTAGAATATATTCTTATGATGCAACTCCAGATGGTGGAGCATTCTATAAGAGATATGCTGCAGCAGGTGAAGAGACGTTTAATAAGTTAGGGTTTCATCCTTTCCGTGATAATGAGGCTATATATAATGCAGGTACATCAGGATGGGCAGATGCTAAAAGAATGATGGTTCATTCATTCTGGCCAATGTTTACACATGCATTTAAGTCAGCACCAAAAAGTCTTGGTAAAATGCTTCAGGGTGATTTTAGTCCTGACAAAGAAGGAGCAATGCTTAGTGCTGAGCAATCAGCTATTGGCTATTCTTCTAGGGGCGGTGTTGGTGCATGGTTAAATAATACCGGAATGTCATTTGCCTATACAGCTGGAGTTATTGTAGAAGCATTAGCAGAAGAAGTTGTCTTAGCAGGAGTAACTGCAGCAACAGGTGGTGGAGCATCACCAGCCTTATTTGCTGCTACAGCTAATAATGCAAGAAAGATACCCAGTCTTCTTAAAGGACTTAATACAGCAGACAATGCTATTGATGGTATGAAAGCTATGAATGCTACACTAAATGGAATGAAGTCTGTTAGTGGAGCAAGAAGCTTTTGGAATGCTGCTAGAGTAGAAAAGACTTTGTCTTCTAACACAGCTAAATTCTTTAACCCACTTTCTAACTTGACAGAGGCTGGAATTAAGATAGCTAAGAATGAAGATAACCTTACAGGATTAGCTAGAGCTTATGATGCTACAAAGAAAACCTTTGGTGGGTTCTATGGTGATATCAGAGCTGTAAATATGGCCTTGTCTGAAGCTAGACTTGAAGGCGGTATGGCTGAAAATGATACATACAATGGATTGTATGATGATTACTACCGTGTAAATAAAGAAGCACCAGATAATAAGCTACAAGAAAAGATGATGCTCCAAGCTAAGGAAGCAGGAATGACTGACTTAATTTGGAATACAGCACTTATCTATGGATCTAACAAATTAGTATTACCTAATATAGTTAACCGTAGAGGTGGTGTAGCAAACTTTCTTAAATCAAAAACTGAAGAGCTTCTAAATCTAGAAGGAGGTGATATTCTTAAGACTACATCCAAGACTACACTCAAAACAGGTAGAAAGGTTGCTACTCCTAAACTTGAGTGGAGAGAAAGAAACCTATGGAATACAGTAAAAGGATTTGCTGAAAGACCCTTGAGTAAATCTATACCTGCTGGTATATCTTACTTTAAAGCTAATATAGGTGAGGCACTGCAAGAGAACCTACAAGAAGTTATCTCAGATGCAACAAAGAACTATTATATTGATTCATTCAGTAATCCGGCAGTTGCAACACACCAATATGCAAGAGGCTTGGTTAAGAATGCTGTAAAAGATCAATTCTCTGCTAGAGGGTTTGAGACATTTGCATCAGGATTTGTGATGGGTATGTTTGCATCTCCATTAAATGCTGTGCCTAAAGCATTTTCTATTGGATACAATAAGATCTTTGACAATGAAGCTTACACAAAGTATAAGATGGCTAGGTCTAAGTATGGCCAGCAGATGGTAAATACTTTGTCCAGTGTAGATCTTAAAGATTTCTTTGATAATAACCTTAGAAATTACGGTGTACAAGCTTCTGTAGCTGATATAAAAATGACTGCTTCAGAAAAAGTTGCCCGGGATGCATCAGACGCAGCCTTTATTTCTCAAATGCAAACTGTACTTGAGAAGGGAATGATGGACTACTATGTAGACAATCTTAAATCACTACAGCAATTAACTGCTGAGGAGTTTGAAGAAATGGTACCCAGTATTCCTGCAGGTAAAGGTCAGGAGTATCTTGATAGAATTCCTGAGACCATTGAGCGTGCTCAAAAAATGGAGAAGAAGTTTAATGATATCAATGAAAGGTTTCCTAATCCTGTTAATATTAATAACTACAAAAAAGGAGACCCTGAATATGAAGATGCATCATTGACTTATCATGCATGGGAGGAGGCTAAGAGAAACGCTATATTCTTTAATGAGTCTTTTGAAGATACAACTAAACGTATGTCTAGTATCATTAATGATGTTACTAGTTCTGGTCTACTTAAGAAAGCTTCATTTAATGATATGAAAGTCTTGTTTGATCAAGCTCTTCTAAAGAATGAATCCGAGATATTACAGACTGAGATAGATACATTAACCTCTACGAAAGGTGATGCCAGAGAAATCTCTAAGAAAAAGAGAAAACTAAAAGCATTACAAGATCTTGAAGAAGGTATGACTGAATTCAAGAGATACTATGTAGATAGAAATGATTTAGTACAGCGCATTATCAGTGATAACAAAGATGTATCTGAAGAAGAACTTCTTAGAATGATTGATGATGAATTAGGTATCAGAAATGATGAGAATGATTTACAGTACAATAATAAATTAGATGAAACTTTCAGAAACTATCTTAAAGAACTTGCATCAGTAAATGATGATACTCTATTTGATAGTGATGTTGATTCTGCTTTTGAAAAGTTACGTGACTTCTATTTGCTAAGCAAAGAAGCTCAGGGAATGGTAAGAGGTATTAACTTGTTGCATGACCCTAAAGGATTTGTAGAGCATGTTAAGCGTAACAAAGTTTGGATGAAAGAACTCTATGATAACCGTAGAGAATACTATGAAAATCTTAAAGAGCAAGAATTCCAAAACAAAGAGGGTAATGACATACTAAACCATTTGGCTAGCCGAGGACTATACATTAGTCTTGATGACTATGAGAGATGGAGAACTATGAAGATACTTCCGGATGAGATATATGATGATATACACAAAGTAGTTATCAGAAAGTCACATCCAGAATATGATGAGATTGTAAGGCCGTTCTTGATGCTTAATGATCTACAAACTGTAAAGAATGAAATGCAGATTGTAGAAGAGTCAGTAAGAGAAGATCTAGATCAGCTTGATGCAGAGCTACAACGTAGACTTGATGAGTTACCAAAAACTGAAACCAAGAAAGACTTGGGGTCACTTGACTTTAAAGGTAAGGAGACTATTAAACTTAAACAGATTTCAGAACAACTTGGTGATAAAGAGTATGTTGATGCTTTGGCTAAGGATGGTACTCCACTTGTATTCTATAAAGACGGTGATGTACTAAGAGTCAATGATGCTGATGGAGAAGAAGCTACTGATAGTTATCTATCTGAGTTAGGTACAACAAATGCATTTTCAGAAGCTACTAAATATGCAATGGTATCAGAAGCTGATCCAGATGCTGTTAAAGAAGTAATGGATGAGTTTGCTGAGAAGAAAGCAGAACTTATTCAAAAAGCGTCTGAGAAAGGTGTAGAAAATCCCGGTGAAGTAAAAGAAAGAGTTGTTTATACAACTGACATGGACATCACTGATTTCCCACCTGAACTCCATAACAGAATAGTTGTTGCATTTGAAGACTATGCAGAAGAAAACGGCCTCACTGATTTAGTAGGAGATGACTATGATATGGCTTTAGATTCATTCTTAAAGAGTAGTCTAGCTGCAGATAGAATAGTTGATGACTATAACAAAGAGCAAGAGCTTGGTCAAACTATGGTTAGAGAACCAGAGGTACCAATGATAAAGATAGGTGATAAGACAATGAAGATCACTGAGATACCGGAAGCTCAATTAAGGTCACTACTTAAAACATACAAGACTGAACTAGATTCATTATCAGAGCAGGAACAGACTCCGGAGATCAAACAGAGAATAGCTAGACTTAACTACGGTATTAGAAAGATAAATGACTATCTAGCAGGTAAAGTTAAAGAAGGCTTTAGTGAAGCTCAGAGAAAAACTCTTGATTTACTTCAGCCTATTATTGATTTTCAAAATGATATCACAAAAGGTAAAGGTGGTTATCTAATCAACAATCAGATCATGAAGCGTGTGACTCAGGTTATACGCCAGTTTGAAACAGAAGAGTATAAGTATCAGAAAGAAGCAGATGTAAAAGCTACATTCAATACTACTATAGCTGAGCAAGGATTTAATGAAACTTCTATCAAGAACTTCATTACTGAGCTTAGAAAACAAAAGCTTCCTGGATTTAGTGAGTTCACATACAATGAGTTACAGTCTGAACTTAATAGTTTACTTTATGAAGGTGGTGTAGTACCGGTATCAGTTAAAGGAGTAGAAATATTTAATCCTTCAGTTGGTCAAGTAAAACGTGAAGGTGGTGTAGTCTTTGGAGCTGCTGGTAAAATGAATCAGAGTCCGGAAAGAATAAACCAAGATGCCCTATTTGTTGATCAAGAAAAAGGACTATTTATTGTTGCAGATGGTATGGGTGGTGTTAATAAAGTTCCATTCTTTCAACCACATCATGCAGCTAAATTAATGATTGAGCATTTCCGGGGAATAAAAGGAAAAACTCCGGTGGATTTGATACAAAGACTTTATGAAGAAAACAACAATGTATCTGATAGAGAAATATTTGAAAGACTAAAACAAGAAGGTTATATTGATAACAACGAACTATATAATTCAGATGGTCAAGCAGCAGTTGCAATAAGAGCTTATCTTAAAGTTTTTTCAAATCAAAAAGATTTTCGCATATTTGATAATAGTGCATGGGTAACTAGAGCAGTAGGTGCTGTTGGAGTTAAAGCTCAAAGAATAGGAACAAACAAGTATGAGATTGAACATGTAGGAGATGCTGTATTTTTTATAGTTGATAAAAACAATAAAGTAAGAAAAGCTGAAGGTTTAAGTACATCACCTTTTGTAGATGGATTTCTATGGGGAGTAAGTGCCGATAATAAAGCTGGTGTAACACCTGCATCTAAAATTAATAAGTATCAGGTTGAGTTAAAGCCTGGAGAAAGACTTGTGTTATCTTCTGACTTTATTGAAACTAAAGAGGCTATTCAAGACTTTATTAATTCTAATTTTGGTGAAAACTTAAATTTTGATTCTTTTAGAAAGAACAACAAGAATGATGATGCTAGTTTTATAGTAATTGAATATGGTGCTGAGTCAAAAGTTTCTGAAGCAAAAACGACTGCACCTCAGATTTCAAATGAAGAGCTTCTTAATAAGGTGATGAACACTATTGCTGAGAAGACTTATGAAGAATCAAGAGTATCTGGTAACTATGTTGATGACCAAGTAAGAGATTTGTTTGCTGACAAAGAACCTAAGTTTGATGATACTAAAATTACTAGAGAAGCATTTGATAATCTGTTTAATGAAGATCCTGAGAATCCAGGATACCTTAGAAATATCAAACGCATGGTAGACCAAGAAGGTCTTTATGTATTGTCTAGAGTAGTACTTAATGACGGCACAGAAAGAGGTCTTGTTCTATATGATGAGGATGCGGGTGTAGCTGGTGAGGTTGACTTACTTGCAGTAGATAGACTTGGTAATGTTTATATCATTGATACTAAGACCGGTAAAGAAGTTAAATGGAGAGGGTTTAATGTAGAGGGTAACCAATCTTCTAAGAAAGAAATATATACTCTTCAGCAAACTGCTTATGCTAATCTATTGTATAACTTGATAGATAAACAAGCTAAGGTAAGTCTTCTACCAATTCAAATTGACTATGAAGCTGAGACTGGTAAGATCACAAGAGCAGGTAAGCCTACAGCTAAAGGAGCATTAGAAGAGGGTAAATATAGAATACCACTTGAAATTACTCCGGAGATACAGGAAAAAATTGACTCAGTTATTCCAAGAAAGATTAAAGCTGCACCTCCTGTTGAAGAGACAGGACCTGTTGAAAATCAGGATTTCTCAGATGAAAGAGAGCCAGAAGATATTTCTACACCAGAACCAACTCAGGAAAGAGTTCAGGATCTAGATATAGAGGTATTGAGAAAACCAATTGCTGAAGCTACTCAAGAAACATTAGATAAGATTAACTCCCGTCTTGCAGAGTTAGTAGCACAGAATAAGTTTACTGTAGAAAGTATTTCTCAAGTACAAGAGCTCATCAATGAAAGACAGAGACAATTAGACTCTGGAGTAGATGTACAATTGACCGCAGATAATATTAATTCTGGTGACCAACTTGTGGCTTTAACTCCTATATTTGTTAATAATAAGACTGCAGTAGTTGAGGGTGAAGTTGTTATCATTAAGTCAGTTGAAAAAACAGCAGGCTTTGTTTCTGTAAATACATCAATAACACCTACACTAGAACTCACATTTAGTTTTGCAGAGTTAAATAAAATGTTTAAATTAAAAGAAGAGGTTATGAAGACAAAAGGTGAAGATACTGGAACAGCTCCATTGACTAAAGATGAGAAAGACTTTATTGATGATTCATTCATAAATGTCAATCAGTTACTTAAAAACTCACCTAGAAAAGATGATCTGAAGAAAGAAGCTGATAAGCAACTTACAGATGACGTAGACACTGAGCTATTTGAAGACGTAACTTCTGACTGTTAAAACATTTTATTATGATCAATTGTGCACTATCCAGTACAACTGTAGAGAAATTATATAAGAGTATATACAAACATATGTCTGATTCAGTAAAGGAGGGTGGTAAAACATTCTCCCCTACAGACTATATGGCGTATGTATATGGTAATAAAGCTGCTGTCTCTTCACCAGAAGTAGCAGCTAAGCTTGTACAGCATATACCACGAATGATTATTGATCTGTACAATACAGACTTTATTCAGGATACAAAGTTTCCAAAGCTTGATCTAAATGCATTAGGTGATTTAGGACGTAAATACTCTGATCCAGAGAATGGATTTAATGAAGTAATAAATGCTTATAAGGAAACATCAAAAAAGTTTCTTAGAGCCTATGTGAAGACTTTACAGAATGAAGGGGGTGATACAATAGAAGAAGATCCAGAAGGAGTGTTCTACTATCCATCAGAACGCTTTATACCATATAGTGCTCTTACCGGTACATCCCAAGAACTTATAGCAGTAGATCCAACTAGAGTAGATATGTTTATTGAATCTCTTGATGAATCTAAGAGAACAATATATAATACTCTAAACAAAATAGAAACAGTCACCGATGGTATTGACTCTGCGGCTGACAATCTAGTTTATCAAGGTAAGACTCTAAAGCTAAAAGCAGTAAAGCTTACATCTATTGATCAGTCCGAACTAGATGAGTATACTAGAAATATAATTATCAGAGCTAAGTCTATTAAGAAGACAGCTCAGACTGCCGCAGGTGTGACACCAGCAGATGAGCAAGTGTTGCTTGTTATGTCTGATCAAGATAATAAGTTCTTGTTCTTTAATGAAAATGGAGACATCAGTACTAAAGAAGAGGGTGGAAAGCTTGTATATCAGTTTCTGAGAGATGCAAAGAAAGAAGGAAATAAGTATAGTGTATCTACTATCTATGGATACAAATCTATCTTGTCACCGGCAGAGATTGCAATGTCATTATATAAGACTAATGAGCCTTCAGTAATAGCAAGTGTAGAAGCAGAGCAACAGAAAGAGTTTGCTATGCTATATGATATTAAGCAGAGAGTACTTGGTAATAATGAAGAACTCTTGCTTCCGGTATCAGGCATTAGCCAAGGTGTATTAGAAGGTCTTGTAGGTAGAACAGTTCTATTATCTGATCTTGCATCTAAAGCAGATATAGATAAAGAAGTATTTAAGAGTATCAAAACTGTTCAGAAAGACAGGGCTGGATTCAAAAAAGGATTTTCTACTATTACTATTAATGGTACTGAAGTCTCAATTGATAGACCAGATGCTACTGAAGATGTAGCAAGACAAGTATCTAAAGTTCTTACAGATAGAAACCTACCGTTTAAAGTAAGAACAGATTTCTATTTCCAGTTCTTCAATAACAAGATTGACTATAGAGCAAGAAGACACGCTACTTCTATTGAATTAGCAAACCAGGAGTTCTATTTTAATTACTCCGGCCAAACCTTTCAGGAAAACCCTACACGTAAGTTTTTAGATAATACACTTGACTTATCTCAAGTAGCTATAGAAGCATTATCAGATGAGCAACTAGCTAACTATGAGAAGACCATCTTTGATGTTCTTATGAATGGTAAGGGTAAGAAAGGTAAGATGTATCCATCTAAGATGACATTCAATTCTGATTTACTAAAGAATGAGCGTTACTTTGTTTACAATACAGATACTAAACGAGTTGGTTTTGGTAATTACATTGAGTTTCTTAAAACTCTTCCCGCAGCAATTAATCTCAGAGACATAAACAAAGACTCTGTAAACAGTTATATAATCTTTGCTGCACCAAATCAGATAAACTCTGCTATCCAAAAAGCTAAAGACACTCTTTCAAAAGATGATAGAACACCAACTAAGATTCTTAAGGATGAGATTGTTGATGCTGTAAAAGCAGCAGGTACACTTGATGCTACTGTTAGTGCTCCTAAGTCAGGATTCTACATGGGTAAATTCTATGCTAACTATCAGGTATCTGTACCGGGCATAGAAGCAACAGCAAAAGCATACTATCCAAATAAGACTCTTATCATCACTAAGGGAGATAAGAACTTTAAAGACACTAACTTCCCAGTAGATGGAGAAACAGTTAGATTACAAGTCAGAGATGAGTTGTTTGCTAATGGTATTACTTATAAAGATGTTGTAGAAATATTTAAAGTTAAACCTGATAATACTACTGGAGATTATATTGGTGTTATTGCTGAAAGAGATGTAAGTGAATATACACAACCTGCAGTACCTGAAGAGTTGGATGAACTAGAGATTGAAGTACCCTCAGATGAAGAACAGACTCCAGTGTCCCCAGTTATAGAAGACATTGAACAGAATGAGGGTCCTATAACTCCACATAATGAAGAGACTAATGCTTCTAAATTACTTAAGAAGAATTGGAAAGGTCTTGACCGCGCAGGG
>Ga0172363_10003234_pt1 | contig 13261 bp, 11 predicted proteins | sample LakKivs2_kivu2a2_FD_114541 | JGI IMG/M metagenome (GOLD analysis project Ga0172363, IMG submission 114541) | Sediment microbial communities from Lake Kivu, Rwanda - Sediment s2_kivu2a2 | ecosystem: Environmental > Aquatic > Freshwater > Lake > Sediment | place: Rwanda: Western Province, Lake... | reverse complement strand
CGCCTGAACGCTTGCCCACGATATTAAGTTGTTCCACTAAACCCCCTTTTGGCTATCCGATAGCTGGGCAAGGCTATCGGCTTTGCCTAGTAGTCAGCTACCGTCTAGCTGCCACCCGCTAGCCTAAACGGTGCTGCCACTATATATATCGGGATTTGAGGTTAAAATCTCTACATAGGGATTAACGGTTTTTGCTCTTTCTTACGGTATCGCCACAGGTATTGACTATCTGTAGCGGTTAGCTTTTGCCCACTTGTTATCTTATGGGCTATGGCTATCAACCTTTGTGGGCAACCGCTTAAAAAGGTCTTATCGTCTAGCCAAGCGTCAAGGTCAATAGCGTGGTCATCGGCTACCAGCTCTCCGAGCTCGGTTAGGTTACCGTTATCATCGGCAATAGGCTTGTCTAGGCTTTCCAGCTTGGTTGCATGAGCACAATACACCCCTATTCCCCTTCACTCTCCGACTGGTAGTGCGGAAATGAGAAAGCTGAAGGGGGTAGCCATGCTTGTATACAAGGTGTGTATACCATGCCGGCGTCATGCTCAACGGGAAGCAGGTGACTGGAGCAACTTAATCGGCAGATGCCGTATACAGGAGAGTAGCCGGTCACCCCCTCCGCCTCCTGGAAGCATAGTTGATTAGCCCGCAGGGTATGGTATACGGACGTGGTATACAGCCGTGGTAATACAGGAGGTATATATGACGACAGCAAGAGAAAGATACGAAGCAAAGACGAAGGTCGTTACTTTCCGGGTGGGCCGGGAGCTATTTCACCGGCTAGAGGAGGTCAGGGCGAAAACCGGCCTTTCTTACGGTAACCTGGTTAAGCTCGGGGCCGGGATTGCTGATGAAGAAATAAAGCGCCGATTGACCGAGGTCAGTGGACTGGAAAGCAGGTTGGCTGAACTCAAAAAGGCGATTCGGCAGGCACAACAGAACTTGGAATCCTGTGTTGCCGAAGAAAAGGAGCGCAGGCTGGCCGAGCTAGACGCAGAAATGCAAGCATTTAAGCTATTTGACCTGGGATGGGAGTTGGATGAGGTCAGCCTCAAGCTGGGCATTAATCATGACACAGCCTACAATTACTTCCAGAACTGGGGTGAGGTACGAAACGAGAAACAGGCCATGGAACGAGAATTTCTGAGCGAATGCCTGAGGGAACATCTTGATGTGCTCAAGCAGCGCCGCTACTGGTGTCGGCTACTGCCCGGTTACTCCAAGCAACTGGAAGGTGTGCAGGAGGAAATAGACTACTGCCAGCATTTGCTGGAAGCTCCCTCTGAGATTAATGACGATTGGAAGGCGTTTCTCCGTGCTGAGTATTCAAGGCAGATTCAGCCAACCGGGACAAACAGAAATCCTGACGAAGCCATCTGAGGCGAGATTGTCCACGTTAGAAGGAACAGTGTTCTCCACCTCGGTCAGACGGTCATTTCCTCGGTCACGCATACCAGCAGTGTCTACCGGTATGCACTACCGGTAAATAGCTGTGTAAATAGCCGCTGGTAAATAGCCGAATCAGTTCTCTCAACTCCGCTTTTACCCAAGCCCCTGGTTACCCCTAGCTCCTCATAGCCTGCTACCACTAGTCCTCCCAGAAGCAAACCGGAGTCGCTCCGCTTCAGTATGTAGCTGCCTGCGCTGACGCTGCATCGCGACTACATCCCAGCTATGCAGTCGGCTGGTGAAGGCTGCATCTTTCAGCTATGCAGCCACGCATGCGGGAAACTGCATGGTTTAGCTATGCATCTTTGAAACCGAAAGTCAAGATAAATATCTCCCCTGCCCAGATATCAATGTTTCTTGACTTTCTGGGTATCCCGTCTGCCTATGAGATTTAGACCGTTTCCATCACCGCCTTGAGATTCAATATCCTTGAACTCTTCCTTTACAAAGTTCGTGACTCATATCTTTTTCCTTTGAGTAAGTAAGCTCGTTTGCCCACGCATCTTTTGGAGACTCGCGGCCTATGAAAAATTGTGGGGCTGACAGGGGGGAGGCATACTCAGGCAGCGGGACCTCTAAGGGTCATGCATAGCTCGATACTCTCCCCTCCCGTTCATCAGTCACTGTCGGAGTTCAAAGTCATTGACCTCACGACCGGAACCAGCCTAGCCCTGTTTGTGGGACGCCTTTTCTCTTATCTCCGGATTGTACTTTTCTCCTTTTTTCCACATGGCCCACATGGTGGCCAGCATATCTCTGGCTATCGTCAATCTAGCCCGGTGTGGGGCGATCCCAGATAACGTCATGTCCAAATACTTCCGCCGGAAAGGATTACTATGTGTATCACGAATAGCAGCTCCGGCAGCTTGCTTAACCGTGTACTTTAGCAACCGATTGTAATCGGTGGTCAATTTCTCCGTGTATAGTTTCCCTCCCGACGACCTTTTCATTATTCCCAGTCCGGCATACATCCAGACCTTCCTTTTGTTGGCAAACCTATGCGGTGTTTCCAAAATTGCCGAGACCGTCGCGGCATGGATAAAACCTATCCCCGGTAGAGCCTTAAAACGCTTGATTTCGGGATATTGTTTGGCCTGGATTTTGGCGGCAGCCAAAAGCTCTTTTTCGGTTTGCTCCGACAGCTCCAATTGCCTCCACAGACCGTCTAAAATCAGCAGTAGGGTTGCATCCTGGGGCAATTTCTGCTTCCATTGCTGCCGGTATGCCTCCAGGTAAACGGTCGTTCCAGTACACTGGATGCCATTGTGCCTGAACTCGGCTTTGATTTTATTCTTGATGCGAGTAGTACTCCTGACGGTATCATGGTAGGCTTCCATCAATTCTCGGAAACGCCGGCGCTGGCCCACCGGATGATGTATTTCCTTGATGTACCCGCCCCGAGCTAATTGGGCCAGCTTGAGCTTATCGATGGGATCATCTTTCTCGCCGGAAGACCCTATCCAACGATTTCGCTTGGGGTCAGTAATCACCACCTTTTCCCCATATTGGACACACGTTTCCAGAACCCGGGCTGCCAGCGCACCCTCCTCGATATAGACCTGGCGTGGACGAGGCACGCTTTTTACAAATCCTATAAGGTTGTTGACGCTGGTGGCCGCCCTATTCGATTTAAGCAGCTCTCCGGTATCATTAACCACAGCAAAATCCAGGCTTGAGATATGACAATCTACCGAAATATAATTCACGCGGGTATCCTCCTCTCTAAGATAGATTGAATTTGTTTCTCTCTCCGCTCAAAAGGCTCATGGCGTCGACTGTGGAACTCAGACTCGTGAACGCAGCCCCAGAATTGGGGCGGAGTGAACGAGGAGCCGAAGCGCCAGCGGAGGCAAGGACCTCCCGATGCCTTCATCGCTACGCTTTTTCCATCCACAGTTTTTGCCATGAGTGTCCCATCGAAAGTCCATCAATCTGATATAGTAGCCGAGGGATACCCACGGTTTCATTTTCTCAGGCAGTTAGTTGTGAACATATTCTCAGGCCACCCCACTGGTGACCCCCTGCCACTATACGGTGGCACTGCACCCAAACTCCGCGTTGCCGTATCTGCTACTGCCGTATACACTTGCTGTAGCTACTTGCTGTATTCACTTGTGAATACGTCTGAGATGGTCTATGAATGCTAAAACCGTCGAAGCCTGATTGAGTGACTTTGACCAGCTTCGAGGATTGAGAGCGGCGGCTACTTTGTCGCTTAAGCTTGTATGAGAGGAGTAGGAATCTGCAGCCTTACTGCCCAGAAAAACTGGTCGGCCCAGGTTGCTCCTTTCCGCCCACTGAAGCTAAAGCGGGTGCCCACTGAAACACCCATTGTGCCTGAAATGGCCGCCCATTGGGCGGCCCGCTGAGGCTACGTGGGCGGGCGAAACCTGCCCACAAGACCTCAAAATCGTAGCTAAATTCTACCCCCACCCGGTTACCCCGGAGCAGAGTTATCCAGTCTTGACAACAGCACAGGTCGTAGCTACTCAGGTCGTGCCTACGAAGTCACGGCTACGAAGCCATAGAAGTGGGTGTTTGAGCTCAAGATATGTGGCATGGAATATCGCAGCAAGGGGGCGAAAGTTGGACGACTTATCAACCAGCCCCATGGTTTGAGCGCTCCGATACCGCATGTAGAAAATCACACCCAGGCGGGCTAAACCCTAGAGCAATAACTTGCTTAGGAGGGTCCTTCTCCTAAACCTTTTAGGCTCTAAAACCATAAAAACAAACAATCTACGAACCTATCTATACGAATGGCTGAGGCTGCATACCACAAGCCAATACTGTTCTTCTACATTCCATAATGTTGACGGCTGGGGTGACCGGGGTGGCGTTGACGCTTCACTCTGGTATCTGCTATGCTGCTTGATAAATGACAGTTAAGAGGATACACATGCAAGCATACTGTGTTAAGTGCCGGGCAAAAAAAGAAATGAAGGATGCTAAAGCCATCACCATGAAAAACGGTAAACCTGCTACCCAAGGCGTCTGCCCAACCTGCGGTACAAAGATGTTCCGAATTGGAAAAGCCTAGCGGCTCGGTGTATCATGTAAGTAAGATTTGTTTTTCAGTGGCTATCCCTGTAATGGGACCAGAAAATATTTGGAGGCGTTTTGGAGAAGGCGCTGCTGGAGGAGATTCAGGCCAGAGTTAAGAGTAGGGATTACTATTTCACAATCCACGCCGGGGACCGCATGATTGAAAGGCATATTGCTGTCCGGGAGGTTGAAGAGGCCCTTTTTAGCGAGAGCGCTGAGGTAATAGAGGATTATCCTGAAGACCCTCGCAGCCCCAGTTGTCTTATTCTGGGTATGACTGGGAAGGGGCGACCATTACACATACAATGCACCTACGCACCCAGCGTCGCTGTCATAACAGCCTATGAGCCAAAGGCGGAGGAATGGATAGACTGGAAGGTCAGGAAGGGAGGTAAACCATGAAGAAATGCCCACTGTGTGGCGGTGAATTGCAGGCGAAAACGGTAACTCATCCTCAGGAGTACGAGGGAAGGATTATTATTCTAGAAAATGTGCCCGCCGAGGTGTGTCGTCAATGTGGCGAGGTGTTAATCCGCCCCGATGTCCTTGAGAAGATGCAACAAGTAGTATGGTCAGCAACCACACCGAGACGTACTGCCCGCATTCCGGTATACGACCTGGCCGAAGTCGCTTAACAAGGAGTACCATCTCAATTTTCTCTTTCGCTTAGACCATCTCAGCAAGTGAAGCTGGCCTCGGTTATATGAACCCCCGGCCGCCTTTCAGCCCTAGCAGCTATCAATTCCATACTATCTATAGCTATGCTATCTATGGTGCTTGCTCCATGATACTAGCAACACGCTGAGACAGACAAGCCAATATCAGTCATTAACCGCCCTCTGGGTGACCCCCAGCTCGGCATTGACATCCAAGATAAGACCTTGGGCAGCAGGTCGAGTCAGAACCAGAAAATAGCAGTGACCAATGGAGAGCGGAATTTTGCTACGATTATGGGTTCATGTAGGCTAGACTAGATAGATGCTAAATGGAGTCCATAGGTATGACCAACAAGGTTAGGCAATGCCGATGCTAAGATAGGTTAAGGCTGTGGTAAATAGAAGTCCAGTATTGACCGAGGCTATGATTAGCCAGTGGCTAAGAGACCATCGGGCAAAGTATAATAGTGCTACCGAGACCATCAAGGCTTGTCTGGTGAACTTCAGGTTACATAGAAGGCATAGAAGGCTGGTCTGGGATATTTATAGCCATACCGATTTTAGCCATCTAAAGGGAGGCTAGAATGAGAATAGTGCTTGTCTTGTTGTTGGCTTCTATAGTAGGTTCCCTTGGATACTACGCTTTAAGTAAAGTGAACTGGTTTCAAAGGCATCTCAACTGGGCTGTCATAATAGTAATGTTCCTCATAGCATTTATCGTAGGGTTTGTTGGTAGTTTCACTCTGGGGTTAATAGACCCTAATATAACAGACGAAGAGCTTCAGGGAGTGTCATTACTCATTCTGTGGATAGCACAATTCCCAGTTTTTGGTTGGATGCTTGCCCAGAAGAATAGAAGATTGTGGAATTTGTTGTGGCTAATAACCCCTGTCGGCTGGCTAATTTTGTTATGTCTGGAAAACCGAAGCGAGCAGAAAGGGTTAGAAGCAACCATAAAGAAAGAGAAACATGAAATTGGTGCGACAGAATCAACAGAAGAGGAATACAGACACAGTGTTTGGGAAATATATCGTAAGGAATGGGAAACAGCTAATCGTGAGAAACGACTAGAGCTAAACAAACGGATGTCTCGGTGGCAAGAACTTATGAAGAGTGGTTTGTCGGCAAGTCAAGCCTATATTAAGGTGATGGAAGAAGAAGGCGAAACACCTCGGCTAGCCCCTGTTGAAAAGAAGACTGAAGACATACAGGAACTACAAGATAATCCTAGTTGGTTACTTAAACAGGCGCTTCGTGCCTTTGATAAAAAACATTATCGGTATTCAAGCTGGCTATGTTGGTTGCGAATACGGAGAAACCCGAATGATTATTTTGCGTTATGCCAGTATGCACAGAGCCTATACCATTCAGGTAAGGCAAATGACCGCAAAGCTGCTTCTCTTTATAAGCGGGCTATAGGAGTAAAGCCAGAGCATCCACTTGCCCATGCAGGTCTTGGTTTAATTCATCACGATAATGCATTAAAGATATATAGAGAATACTCTATGTTTCCAGGTGGCGACTGGTTAATGTTTGCGGATGAAAAATCACCAGAAGATGAAGGCAAATTTTCGCTTATTACTAGCTATGCTGACTCCCAAGTTGGTAATAGAAAGGTAGCAGTAAAGGAGTTAGAGGAAGCTGCAAATCTGACAAGCGATAAAGATGAAAAAGTGCAATGGTTAGACATGGCTGCGGAGATACACTGCATTATAGGCAGTGAAGACGGAATAACAGCTTATAAGAAAATCTTATCTATTTCTCCTGACTATGTTCGTGCTCACTATTATTTGGCAGGTTGCTATGCAGCTACTGGCAAGCGTGAACTTGCTCTTCAAGAGTATAAATTCATTACAGAGCACGCCCCTGAAGTAACTACAGATTTAGAATCAGAATTGGCTCGCTTTAACCTAAAGATAAATAGATAAGGAACTTTAACCCTGACTGGATTTTTCTACGAGCTAAATCTTAACCTTCCCCCATAGTGGTTATGGTGGTATAATCCAATCAAAATCGGTGAATGGTAAGTGGCTATGTTGCTACTGATTTTGGCAATACCTTTGTTACTACTCTCTAGCCTCCTAAGTGCCTATATTACACTTTGTTATAGACATAAGGAGAGGTATCAACGCCCAATGATTTTCAACAGACATGAGGGGTCGTTTGGTCTCACCAATATCGCATTATTCGTGCCTGGCATTATAATGGTATTCATCGTTGCGGGTTGGAAGTGGGGACTTGTTAGTCTAGTTATATATTGGGTGCTTGTTGTCTTTGTGTTGATGCCAATTGTGTCCAAAAGATTCTTTGCCTTTGGATTAGATAGAAAATTAGAGGCTCAACCAGTAGTTCAAGCTACCCAAACTACTTCTATTGCTGACCTAGAGGCTACGGCTCTTGAGCTTGCTGTTGGCAAGACAGAGGCACAGTTCAGAAGTGCTGCCAGTCTTCATCCCAAGCTAAGGGGTAGTCCAATACTTTCACTTATCAGAGCTGGTCTTTTTTCTCAAGCCTTGATAGCTAATGGTAAGATAGTCTTGGGTCAGGATGGTAAATACGAGAAGTTGAATAGCAAGGGAGGGGAATGATAAACCAAGTCTACTCTCCAGATTTCGGGATTAACTGGCTTTTTCTATGAGCCGATATTATCGGTGTGGCAGGTCAGGTCAAAAGGAGCCCTTTACAAGGTTTTATAGAGAAAAATAAAACAACAGTAAAGGAGAAGCACCCCAGGCAAAGACAGGTTATCGGTCTCCAATCGGGAGATAAAGAATCCGCTGCCAGACGCAGCTATGAACAGGGAGCGGTAGTGAGTACTGAGAAGAACTTCATGCTCTTATGGCTTACAATGGTTCCTCAATTTTCACCCGCTGAAGTCCGGTTCTCTATTCTCAGTACTCTTAACATCTTTGAATCAGCAAGCGGCACCTTTCAAGCAGAAATAGCATGAGACTTGGTGACGCAGCAAATAGCTGGTTTTGAAGTGACTTCTGCAAGGATGCGATTCATCATGCCAGACTGGGAGGCTTCAGGGATTACGGTTTGGTACTGCGCAGACAGTCAGAGAACGGTGCAAGTCGTGCCAATACATAAGCAGCCAGAAACCGAGATGAAGAAGTTTATAAGGAGTTTCTCTTGCCAGTAGTATCGGACGCGCAAAATTGGCAGTCGTAGACCAAAATCAAGGAGGCATGAATGGTGCCAGGATTATCTATCGGTTCAGCGCAGCAACTTTTCTCAAGAAAGATTTCGCAGTTCCCCTTGCTTCAGCAATATTTGGTGCCCTCATTGCAAAGTCGGCTTCAGACTGAACATTGGTTTGAGAACCGGGTGGTCAGGTATGTTCTTAGGGACTCCTCCTGGGTTCAGGATTTAGAGAATACGTTTCAAGAGTCCCAATTCGACTCAATCGACAACTCCGAAGAAATCTTTGGGATCTTCCAAGGCACAGAGCAGGATTATGACGAGCAATTGTTTGATGCTCTAGCAGAGGTCAGATTGGCGAGGTGGGCGAGGTGCCAAGGTTACCGCGAGATCGAAAAGCTAAGAAGAGCCCAGAAATCCTCCACCCCAGACTTTCGTATGAAGCGGGATGCCAAGATTGTCCTGGCTGAAGCAAAGCATTTCCGAGTAAGAGATTATTTGGTATACTTTATAGCCGACCGCCTTGAGGGGTTAGGTCTCATGACTGGCGGACTGCCCCGCTTCGGCTTTCTGGTTGATACAGGGAATGACTACAATCGCCAGCGGGATAACCTGGTATCAAACCGCAGTCTTTGGATTGGCAAAGCGAGAGCCGAGTTAACGGAGGATTGGCTTCGCCGAGCAGAGAGGCAGCTTGAAAGTGATGACGGTGCGGAAGCACCACTTCTAGATGGCCTTTTTGTTGTGAGACGCTCTGCAACGACAGGTCCAGGCAGAGTGCTCCCAGCCTTGATGGGTATGCTTGACCCCAAAGAAACGGTCAAGCTTTGTCTATCTAAACTCCAAGGCGATCTAACGAAGAAACTTGGCCAGAAGGAGTTCATGGGCGCCACCGGAACTAACGCCAATCAGGCCATCGTGTTCTTCTCTGGGATAGATGAGTGGGAACCAGAATGGGACAAGCTTTGGTCCACGCTAGAGGGCCAGCAAGGACAATGGGCCTGGGATTATGTGGACCAAATAAAGAAAGATGCAGACACATTAATAGGCATGCCGTTCGAACTCATTGTAGGCCGCTACCAAAAGAAGGGGCGTAGGCTGGGAGGAGAAGTCCAGTACGGCCCTATGGAATATGTTTCCTTCCCCTGGAAGCCACGGGGCCCTTAATTCCCATGTCGTAGACGACCAAGGTATTTGTTCAGGTGGGCTCGTATTTTATCCCACAGCAGGGTTCGCTGTGCCGTTAGCCCGGGGACGATGAATATGATGAGGACTTTTTTGCTGAAGTATGTCACAGCCAAGCTGATGGGGGTAATGAAGCCAACAATCAAGAATTACCTTGAGGGTTTTCCGTATAAAAAGTAAAATAGGCTATATGAAAGAGTATGGCAGCGGACATACCCGCTGCCATGAGAAGAGAAGAACATGATAATTAAGTGTCCCAACTGCGGTGGCACGAAACTAAATGGGCGTAAAAAGGCGAGCAAAGATAAGTGGTCTCTCCATTGTATGAACCCTGAATGTGATAAAACATCTGTGCTTGATTATGGCAAGCCACCTAAGTGTCTTCGTCTAAGTGATAGGCGGTATGGATAATGTGTATGTTATCATGGTGAAAGTATCCCCCTAGGAGGCATTTCCATGGGTATCTTTGACAGCTTCAAAAAGAAAAGAACTGGGATTGAGCCAACCGAAATCGGGCGTGAGGTCCCTCTTAGACCACAACAGGCAACCTACCTAAGATGGCAGATAGGAGAGAGAATCCAGAATCGCTACGAGATATTTCAGATATTAGGCGGACCAGGTAAAAGTGGTATGGGAATTGTCTATATATGCTATGACCATAAATTCAAGGTAGCTGTGGCCGTCAAGACTCTCCAAGATAAGTTCCTGTCCGACCGCGCTACTATCGAACGTTTCAAATGGGAAGCAGAGACCTGGGTCAGGCTAGAAAAACACTATAACATCGTACAGGCAAAGTATGTCGATGAAATTGATTACCGGCCATGTATCTTTATGGAGTATGTGGCGGGAGACGAGCAGTATGGCTCTGAGTTAAATGGCTGGACACATAGCGGAGGCCTGTATCTAAATGGCAAGCCGAACATTCCCCTCATACTCGACTTCGCCATTCAGTTCTGCCACGGCATGATGCATGCCGAAAAGAAATTCCAGGAGATGGGAAAACCTTTCGTTCACCGGGATATTAAGCCATCCAACATCATGGTTACCCGAGATATGGTGATTAAGGTCACCGACTTCGGACTGGTAAAGGCTTTCGCTGATTTGGATGAGGATATTCCGACAATAACTGTTGAGGATGGTGTTAAACGAAGATTGAGCCTGAGCAAAACTGGTTCTGTTTGCGGCACACCTCCCTACATGTCACCGGAGCAGTGTCGAGGAGTGAAGGCTATAGATATAACGTCTGACATCTATGCCTTTGGTTGTGTATTATACGAGATGCTGACTCGAAGACTCGTATTCGACGGTAGGACTATGGATGAATTCATCAGACATCATCTCAAGACCAAACCAAGGTCTCCCGATGTGCATCCAGACTTGGATGCGGTGGTGATGAAGTGTCTCGAGAAAAGACCTGCCGATAGGTATGCAAGCTTTAAGGAACTGGAAAGGGCTCTTTCAACCATCTATCTGAAGCTCACCGGTGTGGAGGTAATGGAGCCGGATGCGATGACTCTAAATTCCTCGGAATTGGTTAATAAGGGGGTGTCACTGTCTCGCCTTGGGTTACTAGAGGAGGCTATATCCTGTTATCGTGAGGCCTTGAAGATAAAACCGAATGAGCCTCTTGCGCACCTTAACCTGGGTGTTGCTTATGACGCCCAGGGAAAGCTGGATGAGGCAATTAGCGAATACCAGGAAGTGCTCAAATTAAAACCGGATGAAGAGTTGGCACACAACAACCTAGGGAAAGCCTACGGCACTCAAGGAAAGTGGGACGAAGCCATGAGGGAATACCGTGAGGCACTAAGGATAAATCCAAATGATGCTAGGGTGCATACCAACCTGGGGGCTCTTTATGACTATCAAGGAAAGTGGGACGAAGCCATCAGGGAATACCGTGAGGCACTTAGGATAAACCCGAATGATGCCTTGACGCATCGCAACCTGGGGATTGCTTATAAAAATCAAGGAAAGCTGGACGAGGCCGTCAGGGAATACCGTGAGGCGCTGAGGATAAACCCGAATGATGATAGGGCACACAGTCTCCTGGGCACAGCCTATTACAATCTAGGGAAACTGGATGAGGCCGTCAGGGAATACCGTGAGGCACTGAGGATAAATCCGAATGATGCCGAGGTACACAACAACATGGGATTTGCTTATAAGAATCAGGGTAAGTTGGACGAGGCCGTCAGGGAATACCGTGAAGCACTGAGGATAAACCCGAATTATATTTTATCGTACCGCAACCTGGGGGCTCTTTATGACAATCAGGGAAAGTGGGACAAAGCCGTTAGGGAATATCGTGAGGCCCTAAGGATAAACCCGGATGATGCTGAGGTACACTTCCTCCTGGGGGCCGTCTATATGCATCAAGGAAAGCTGGGCGAAATGGCCAGGGAACTCCGGGAGGTGCTGAGGATAAACCCGAATGATGCCAATGCGCACTACTATCTTGCATCATGCATAGAAACAATAGGCAAACGTAGTGAAGCGTTGGAGCAGTGGAAAAGATACTTGGCGGTAGCTCAGGGAGTCCCTGAGCAGAAAGAGCAAATCCTGGAAGCCCAGCAGCATATAAAAGGTTTGGAGAAAAAGTTGCGGTGATTTTCGATTGGCGCCAGAGTATGAGGGGGACCTATGATTGATGAAAACTTAAGTCCGGAAGCCAAGCAAATCCTGGCTCTTGCCAGGCAGGAGTCGGAGAACCTACAGCATTTCTACCTGGGAGTAGAGCATATATTCATTGCACTCACCAAAGTGGAGAACGGGGTAACCCAGAGTGTTCTCCAGCAAACAAACCTTGACCCAAAGCATGTGAGAGATACGATTCGTCGCTTCGTAGGAACTGGCGACGGCCACAGGTATTGGGAGGGAACAAGACTCACCCCCCGTAGCGAGGCAATCCTGAAGCTCGCAAGCGAGGGAGCAAGGATGAATAAGGAGGCTCTGATTGAAGAGAAGGACCTTCTTCTGGCGATTTTAGAAGAGGGCGAAAGTATCCCGGTCAGGGTGCTTCAGAAAATGAATGTCTCTATCAAGGAGCTAATCAGAGCGGCCAAGGCAGAGAAAGTACCTGTGGCCGCTAAGAAGATACCTCACGTATCGGACACCCGCCTCTTAGATAAATTCGGTCGAGACATTACACGCCTGGCAAGAGAAGGTAAAATTGAGCCGGTAATCGGAAGAAGCAGTGAGATATTACAGCTTGTGCGCACCCTGACCAGAAAGACAAAGAACAATCCAATGCTCATCGGCGAGGCGGGTGTCGGCAAAACAGCAATTGTGGAAGGATTAGCCCTGCGAATTGCTGAAGGGAGGCTAACTGAGTCACTGCGAGATAAGCGTATTGTCGAACTCAGTCTAGCTTCTGTCGTAGCCGGGACAAAGTACCGGGGTGAGTTTGAAGAAAGAATAGTCGGCATCGTTAACGAATCCAAAGTGCATCCTGAGGTTATTCTATTTTTAGATGAAATCCATACTCTGGTAGGAGCGGGGGCAGCCGAGGGAGGTATGGATGCCTCAAATATTTTCAAGCCCGCGCTGGCAAGAGGCGAGATAAGATGCATCGGCGCCACTACGATTAGTGAGTATCGAAAACACATCGAAAAGGACCCTGCTCTGGAGCGGCGCTTTCAGCCAATTACAGTGTTGGAGCGATGCGTGCCAATCTTAGTTGTTGCCAAAGGTAGGGAAATAGAGTAGGCTCACCTTGAAAAAGACCACCACAAGGATGGAGGTGAGCCCACATGAGGATAAGTGAAATCCTCGAACTTAAT
>Ga0172363_10003231_pt1 | contig 13262 bp, 18 predicted proteins | sample LakKivs2_kivu2a2_FD_114541 | JGI IMG/M metagenome (GOLD analysis project Ga0172363, IMG submission 114541) | Sediment microbial communities from Lake Kivu, Rwanda - Sediment s2_kivu2a2 | ecosystem: Environmental > Aquatic > Freshwater > Lake > Sediment | place: Rwanda: Western Province, Lake... | reverse complement strand
TGCTGCGGAATCAGCGGGGTCCTCCGAGTCCGCCTCCCCGGCGGGTTCGACGAGCGCGGGGCCTTCTTCGAGTTGTTCAGGCTGGGCTGGCTCCCGGAGGTCTTCGACAGCGAAGTGCAGGTCAACTGCTCGATCTCCGAGAGGAACGCCCTTCGCGGGCTCCACTTCCACCGCCGTCAGGCCGACCTCTGGTTCGCCTGTTCCGGCCGGGTCCGTGCGGCCCTGGTGGATGTCAGGGCAGGTGCGCCGGGATTCGGCAGAGGGGAGATGCTCGATCTCGACGGGAGTCGACCCGAGGGCCTGCTGATCCCTCCCGGAGTGGCTCACGGCTATCTCGCACTGGAGCGGAGCTGCATCATCTACGTCGTGAGCAGGTTCTACGACGGCTCGGACGAACAGGGCATCGCATGGGACGATCCCGACCTGGGCCTCGAATGGGGCTGCGAGAACCCGATACTCTCCGGAAGGGACCGCTCGAATCCTCCACTGAAGTCCCTGTCGGCTCCCCCCGTCGAGTCCGGAGCGCGATGAACAGCCTGATGGTGATCCCCGGACCCGGGGAGGCCCTGATGATGACCTTCGGGCTGCTGCTCTGCTTCTTCGCCGTGAAGAAGAGGTACGAGCCCCTTCTGCTCCTGCCGATAGGCCTCGGCATAGTCCTGGTGAACCTGCCCGTCTCGCCGATGCGGGCCGAGGGCTCCATCCTGTCGATCCTGTACGACCTGGGGATACGGAACGAGCTCTTCCCGCTGCTGATATTCGTCTCGATAGGCGCCATGATGGACTTCAGGCCCCTGATCGACCGGCCCTGGCTGGTCGTTTTTGGGGCCATCGGGCAGATAGGGATATTCGGAAGCCTGGTAGTCACGCTTCTGCTGGGGTTCAGGCTCTACGAGGCGGCGTCCATAGGCGTCATCGGGACTGCCGACGGGCCCACGTCGATCTTCGTCACGTCACTGCTCGCTCCGCGCATCCTGGGCCCTGTGACCCTCGCCGCGTACTCGTACATGGCGCTCGTCCCACTCATCCAGCCCCCCATCATGCGCCTGCTCACGACGCACGGGGAGAGGGCAGTGTCGATGAGCGGCGGGACTGGTCCGGAGGCGCCTCCGGGCCTGGTCAGGATCTTCCCGTGGATCATTACGATCCTGGCGGGCCTTCTGAGCCCGATGAGCATCCCGCTGATCGGCATGCTGATGTTCGGCAACATCCTGGCCACCTCCGGAGCCACCGAGACCCTCGCGGTCTCCGCGAAGCAGGTCCTCTCCGGTCTGGTCACGCTCTTCCTCGGCATAGCAGTGGGCTCGAGGATGACCGCGGATGTCTTCCTGCGGACGGAAACGCTTCTGATCTTCGCTCTGGGGCTGTTCGCGTTCGCGTTCAGCACTGCGATGGGCGTGCTGCTGGGGAAGCTGCTGCATGCGCTGGGCCTGAGGGTCAATCCACTGATCGGGGCGGCGGGGCTCTCTTCGTTCCCCATGTCGGCGAGACTGGTCCAGCAGCTGGGCAGGGAGGAGGACAGGGGAAACCACCTCCTGATGCATGCCGCCAGCGCGAATGTCTCCGGACAGATCGCGTCCGTGCTCGCCGGCGGGATACTGCTGGACATGTGCATGAAGTCGGGTGACGGCTCGGGAGCGGGCGTGGGGGCATCCATGCTCCTCGAAGGCATGGGCAAGGTCCTCCTGGGACTCGCGCTCATCGGTCTGTCGATACAGGTGCTCAAGGGGATCATGCGCAACGGGAGGAAGGCTGGTGCCGAAGGGGGGAGTCGAACCCCCACAAGGTTGCCCTTACTAGGTCCTGAACCTAGCGCGTCTGCCAGTTCCGCCACTTCGGCACCGGGCAGCCCGGATTCTAAGGAAAGCCGCCAATGACCGTCAACCGCGAAGATCTTGTCCCGAGCGGCTTCCGCACATGACCGAGGCATCGGTGCGGAACAGGCGCGCCCGCCATGACTACGAGATCCTGGAGACCCTCGAGGTCGGACTCGTCCTCGTGGGGTCCGAGGTGAAGTCCATCAGGGAGGGGAAGGCCGGCCTTGCGGGAGCCTATGCGTCGTTCGACGACTCCGGCGAGCTGTGGGTCGTCGGAATGCATGTGGCGGAGTACCCCAACGCCCGTGACAATCACGATCCACTGCGCCGCCGCAAGCTGCTGGCCCACTCCCGCGAGATCATCAAGCTACGCAGGAAGGTGGAGGAGAAGGGTTTGACCCTCATTCCCCTCGACATACACTTCTCGGGGGGAGTGGCGAAGATAACCCTCGGGCTCTGCCGCGGCAGGAGATCATGGGACAAGCGCGAGGCAATAGCGCGCCGCGAGGAGAACCGCAGGATCGAATCGACGATGAAGAACCGCCGTGACTAGCCTCCTGCTCCTGCTGGCGGTCGTTTCTCAGTCCCCGCAGCAGGGGCCCAGGGCCAGGACGATCCCGAGGCCGGACGGGCTGCTCGTCGAGTTCCGGAGCCTGACCCGGCTCGAACCGCAGGTGGAGGTGGCCGGCTTCGTGCTCAGCGTGGAGACCGGGCAGAGAGCTGTTCTGCCGGTCGGGACGCTCTCCCTGTGGGCGGATTCCATGTGGGTCCTTCCCGATTCCGGGGGCATCGCCTTCTCGCTGGACAACCTGGTGTCCGGCGTGGACTGGGCGCTCAGCGGCGACAGCCTCACGCTCCTCGTCTTCCTTCGCTCGGACAGCCTCATCGCCTTCCCGGGGCTCTCCTGGGCCGGCCCGCCGGTCGAGCCGCCGCCACAGGGCGCGGCCTGGACCGACTCGATGGCAGCTGCGGCCCTGCAGAACGGAGAGCCGTCGCCGTGGCTGAGCCGGTTCGACTGCGTCGTGATTGACCCGGGGCATGGAGGCCGTGATCCGGGTGCGGTGGGCCCGGACGGCACCTTCGAAAAGGACAGGACGCTCGAGATAGCGCTCCTGGTCAGGGATCTCCTGGCCCTGAAGATGCCCGGAGTGAGAGTCGTCCTTACGCGGACCGATGATTCATATGTGTCACTGGGTGCAAGGACGAGGCTGGCGAACGCTGACAGGGCCGATCTTTTCGTTAGTATCCACTGTAATGCGAGTACCAGGCGCGAGGCTTGCGGATTCGAAACCTACTTCCTGTCCCTCGCCAGGACCGACGACGCCAGGGCAGTTGCGGCTCTCGAGAACGGGTCGATGGCCTACGACGACCAGGACCAACAGCCTCAGCAGGAGAGCGACCCTCTCTCCTTCCTGCTGGCCGACGTCGCCCAGAACCTCTACCTGGAGAGCAGCAGCTCCTTGGCCGAGCTGGTCCAGGGGGACATGCAGGCGGAGTGGCCCGGCGGCACGAGCAGGGGCGTGAAGCAGGCCGGCTTCTATGTCCTGAGAGGCGCCTGGATGCCCTCGATCCTGGTCGAGACGGCCTTCATCTCCAACCCCGGCGAAGAGGCGCTTCTGCAGACCCTGGACTTCCGCTTCCGCGTCGCCAGGGCTATTGTTGACGCTATTGAGAGCTTCGCCTACGGACAAGGAGTGGGGTGGTGACAAAGCCTGCCGGGAGCGCATCTCCGCTCCTGCGCGACATCCTGATCGAGGCCGGCCTGATAGCCCTTCTCGCGCTGGTCTTCGTCCTGGCCATGAAGGTGGCCAACCGAAGGCTCGGACTCGCGGAACCCGGTGCGGAAGACGATATCGGCGCGACGAGCGCCCAGACCGACTCTCTGCTAGTGCCGCAGATATCGGCTCCTCAGCTGAGGCAGTCCGCTTCCGAGGGACCGGAAGCCGGCTGGTCGGTCACTCCCTGCTCCCTCTTCACCTCGGCTGGCTCCGACGCCGTTCTCGTCCAGCTGCCCCAGGCCCCGACCGGTGCCGAGATACCCTACGAGGCCCTGCTCCTCGTCCGGGCCTGGGCCCGCCAGTGCGGAACGGCCGAGGAGGACCTCCAGAAGGTGTGGGTGTTCAACTCCAACGACACCGTGTACGTGGACCTTCCCTCCATGCTCGACCAGGAGGGCCTCAGGAGGACTCTCGAGGCCCGCTTCGTCTGCTTCACCAGGCTGTTCGTCCTCGTCGGAGGGAACCTGGACTCGTCGCAGGACGGAATTGCCCTCCGCGGGGTCCCCGGGGGCCTGGTGCCCCGGTGAAGCAGGGCCCGATAGGGATCTTCGACTCCGGGATCGGCGGACTGACCGTCGTCAGGGAGTTCCTGCGGCAGATACCGGGTGAGAGCGTTGTCTACTTCGGCGACACGGCCAGGGTCCCCTACGGCTCCAAGTCCCCCGAGACCGTGATCAGGTTCGCCATGGAGGACGCCTCGTTCCTCCTCAGCAGGGGTGTGAAGCTCCTGGTCGTGGCCTGCAACACCGCCTGCTCGGTGAGCCTGCCCGCCCTGCGCGAGTTCAGCCCCGTGCCGGTCACGGGGGTCATCCAGCCGGGAGCCGCGGCGGCGGCTGCACGCACCAGGAACGGAGTAGTCGGCGTGATAGGCACCCAGGGCACCATCGCGAGCGGAGCCTATCAGAAGGCCCTGAGGACATTCGGGCAGGTCAGGACCGTCCTGGCCCAGCCGTGCCCCCTCCTTGTCCCTCTCGTGGAGGAGGGGTGGATCGACCATCCGGCGACACGGGCCATCGTGTCGGAATACGTCCGGCCGCTTGCGGAAGCGGGCATCGACACGCTGGTCCTGGGCTGCACGCACTACCCCCTGCTGAAGCCGGTTCTGTCGGAGCTCCTCGGGCCGGAGGTCGCGCTCGTCGATTCGGCCGAGACCGCCGCCGAGGCCGCGCTCTCGCTCCTGGAGAGCGAAGACCTGCTCGCGGAAGGGGGGAGCCACGGGGCCAGCTTCTTCGTGAGCGACATCCCCATCAAGTTCCAGGAGATAGCCCAGAGGTTCCTCGGGATGTCGATACCCCTCGTGACGCAGGTCGATGCGGCCGACTACGCCAACCCCCACCAGCCGGGGCCCTCGTGAAGCCGAGAAGCGACTCCAGGGGGGCGGACGAGCTCCGCGAGATAGTCATCGAGCCGGGATGGCAGCCTTCCCCCGAGGGAAGCGCCCTCATAAGCTGGGGAGAGACGCGGGTCCTCTGCTCGGCTACGATCGAGAACAGGGTCCCGCCCTTCGTGACGGGGAAGGGTTCCGGCTGGGTCACCGCCGAGTACGACATGGTGCCCGGGAGCGGGAACCGCAGGATAAGGAGGGACCGTGGCGGCCAGGTGAAGGGCCGCAGCCAGGAGATACAGAGGCTCATAGGACGCAGTCTCAGGCAGTGCGTCGCGCTCGAGAGGCTGGGGGACCGGACAGTGACCATCGACTGCGACGTGCTCGTAGCAGATGGCGGCACGAGGGTCGCGGCCATCACCGGCGGCTCCGTGGCCCTCAGGCTGGCCATAGGGAGGCTGCTCACGAAGGGCGACCTGGAGATCGACCCCTGGCGCGGATTCGTCGCGGCCGCGAGCATGGGGATCGTGGACGGCACCCCGCTCCTCGACCTCTGCTACGAGGAGGACTCCAGAGCAGAGGTGGACATGAACCTTGTCTGCACCGAGGCCGGGAGGCTCGTCGAGCTGCAGGCCACGGCCGAGCAGGGCTCGTTCGACCTCGACTCGATCACCGCTCTCTCCCGCAGGGCCCTGGAGGCCGTGCTAGCCGAGGTGATCCCCCTGCAGCGCCTCAGCGTAGGGGAGTAGGCCGATCAGGATCGTCATGGCTTCCGCCAACCCTGACAAGGCCAGGGAGCTGAGGCAGATCCTCGAGGCGGCCGGCCTCGCGGATGCCTCCGCCCTGGAGGCCCTTCCCGCAGGCTGGTCCTGCGAAGAGACCGGACTGACCATAGAGGAGAATGCACTTCTGAAGGCGCGATCCGCCGCGGAAGCCACCGGACTGCCCGCGATAGCCGATGACACCGGGCTCTTCGTTGCCGGCCTGGGAGGCGCTCCGGGCGTCTACACCTCCAGGTTCGCGGGGCCCGGCTGCAGCTACGAGGACAACGTCAGGAAGCTCCTCAAGGTCCTGCTGTGGGAGAGGGGAGACTCCAGGAGCGCCAGGTTCAGGACCGCAGCGGCCTGTGTCATGCCCTCCGGGGAGATGCTGGTCGAAGTGGGCGAGATGGAGGGGCTGATCCTCGACGAGCCCAGGGGCGGAGGCGGATTCGGATACGACCCCGTGTTCTTCGTCCCCGGGCTGGGTTGCACGCTGGCCGAGTGCACGCCGGAGAGGAAGAACTCGGTCTGCCACCGATGCAGGGCGCTGCAGGCCCTGGTCGAGGCCGTGAAGGGGACCTGCCTCTAGTCCGCTCCCCTGGGATACCTCGACAGCTCCGCGAATACCTCCCTGTACATCTCGGCCGCAAGGCTGTGGAGTTCCTCGCAGGACGCCTCCTGCTGCCCGAAGGCCAGGTTGGCGAGGGCTTCGTCGGCCTTCCGCAGCCGTGCCGAGACGATCGAGGCCAGACTGAACAGGAGCCTCGTCGCGGTATAGGGGTTCCTCAGAACGAGACTGGGTATCGCTGACCTCTCGAGCTTGAGCAGCGAGCCGTCGCTCTGGGCCCTCACGGAAGCCGAACGCGGGGAGCCGTCGAGGAAGGAGAGCTCGCCGAAGACATCCCCGGGATTGAGGAGCGCGATGACGTACTCCTCGCCCGCCTCGTCCTCGTAGACCTTGAACACTCCTGTCTCGACCACGTACAGGTCGCCGCCGCCGTCGCCCTTGCGAAGGACCGCCGTTCCCGCCGAGGCTTCTATCCTGGTGCAGACCGACAGGATGTCCTGCTCCTCGGATTCGTTGAGCTGCGGGAAAACTCTGCTGGAAAGGCTCATCCCAGGCCCCCCGTCAGATGATGTCGTCCGGGCCGAGGTCGGCCCCCTGGGCCTTCGCCGAGCCCCGGATCCCGGAGATCAGCCTCCTCAGCTCCCCGAGTTCCCTGATGTCCCGCTCCCTGGCCATGCTGGCCATCTTCTCGTCGGTGGCCCTGAGCCTGGCAGCCATCATCCTGCCGAGGTGGATCAGGAGCAGGGTGCCGAGGTGCGGATTTGCGGTCATGAGCATGCAGAAGTTGTCACGGTCCATGGCGAGGACCTCGGAGGGGCTCTCGGCAAGCACTGTCGCCGATCTCGGGCTGCCGTCGAGGAATGACATCTCGCCGAAGACGTCGCCCTCCCGCAGGCGGGCGAGGAAGAAGTCATCCCCCGTCCGCTGGTCGACGACGCGCAGGCTGCCCCGCAGCACCACGTAGAACTCGTTGGTGCAGTCCCCCTGGCTCACCAGGCTCGAGTTCTCGTCCACGTTCAGAAGCCTGCAGAACGACTGGAAGTTCGTGCTCTCTAGCGGATGGAAGTCCCTGAAGACCGATTCCTTGTCCATATTACCCCCGTCCTTGGGTGCCGGGACTGGCTCAGCGCACATCAGCGGGTAAGCTATGATCTGCCGGTCCGCCGGTAAACCCTGCTGCGGAGGATGGATGAGCGCACCCGATCTGCTGATGAGAGAGGCCGCGGAAGAGGATCTCCCGGCTCTGGCGGAGATTTCCAGGCTCACATGGGAAGGCGATGACTATCTGGCCGATGTCGCGTCAGGCTGGATACGCGAAGGCGGCTTCTTCGTGGGAGTCTCGGATGGCGAGGTCGCGGGCTGCGTCAGGATGGCCGCCCTCCCTGGGCCGATCATCTGGCTGGAGGGGCTCAGGGTCCACCCCGGGAAGAGGGGGCGCGGATACGGCAGGGCGATGTCCGAGTTCGTCGTCTCGAGGGCGAGGAGGATGCTGGCCGAGGGGCTCGGCCGCTGGGTCGAGTTTGCCACGTACTACAGGAACTCCGAGAGCATCGGCATCACGACTGCCCAGGGATTCTCGGAGGTGGAGCGCTTCTTCGTAGTCTCCCGAGGGAACGCGTCGGGCATGAGAGGCGTTGCCGTGAGGGGTTTCCGGCGGGGGTGGACCGGCTGCTATCGGATGCACGTCCCGTGCGGCTGGCGCCTCCCGATCGCGTGCCCGGATGCCGAGCCCTGGCTCGAGGAGAGGTGCAGCGCCTGGGACTTCGACGGAGCAGGATTCTACGGGAGGAAGGGCCGCGGTGAGTTCGCACTCCTCCAGAGCGGCATGGACAGGCCGTCCAGGGCCTCGGAGGGGATCTGCAGGGCCGCGTGCCGCCTCGGACTGACCGGCGGCTTCGACGTGATCCTTCCGGAGTCGCGGCCGGATGTTCTGGAGGCCTTCCTGGCGGAAGGCTGGTCGTTCTGGGACGAGCCGGCAGCGCCCAACCTGCTGGTGTTCAGGCTGTCCGCCGGAGACTAGGAGTCCTGCCAGATCCTCTGCTGGCAGAACATGATCCTCCATCGGCTCTGGTAGAGCGAAGCGATCCTCGCCGTCGCCCTGCGCGCGGAATCGCCCTCGGCTATCCAGGAGATGATCGCCGCTGCGTTCCTCTCGTGCTCCGAAGGGGGAGAGCATGGGAAGTTGCGTCTCACGAAGTCCAGGTAGCCTATTCCGGCGGCGATCCTGTCATGGGCTGTCCCGGCGCCCGACTGCCAGCGGACGGTGAGGTTCTCCCACCTCATCTCCAGGCTCCGCGGGCAGTTGCGCATTCCCTCCTCAAGGAGGGCGACCCCCTGGTCGACTAGGCCGAGATTCACGGCAAGCTGTGAAGCCCCGTCGGCGTACACGGGCTCGAAATCGGGCCTCAGCCGGACGACCAGCCATACGAGCGGCATGTAGTCGGCCTCCGCCCTCCAGTCCTCCCCTCTGAACATTGCCATGTGGAAGTACTGGTCGATGCGGATGTAGAGGAAGTCGGAGAGCAGGAACCTGATCCGCTCGAGCCCGAACCGGGCGGCCTCGAGCGGTGCGGTCCCGGACCTTGATTCCAGGCGCTGGGCGGCAGTCCCGCTGGCGATGCAGATCCCGAGCAGGAAAGCGGCCAGGAGGACCCGCTTCATCCCCTGCGGAGCCTGTCCATGGCTCGAACGACTGCGGCCAGGGCAAGGAGGATCAGGGAGTCCCTCGCCACCCGGACACGGTCGGGTGCCGAAACCCAGGGCTGGGTGAACAGCCAGGCGGTGCACTCGCTCCGCTCGCCGGCCGCATGCACGTGCCTCTCCTCTCCGCCCGGCCCGCCCTGGATCGCGTCAGCCCTGGCGTCCTCGTCGTGGTGGTGTCCAGGGGCCTGCAGGCCGGCATCCCCGTACCAGGTCCGGAGCGAGCAGGAGCACGCCGCGATCAGTGCCAGCAGAGCCACCGGTCTCACCTGAGGTCCCGCCTGCGGAAGGCCGCTGATGCAAGCGCGAGCACGAGGAGGGAGTAGCTGATCCCGTAGACCAGGCCGAGCAGGGCGTAGACGGGGGTGACGTGGAGCCCGTGCACGAGAGGATCGCGAAGCTGGAAGACGGCAAGGCGCGGGACAAGCGTCCTCAGCAGGAGCGCGGCGCCGCCGGCCCTGGGGATCAGGGAAGCGAAACCGGCCGGGCTGGTGGAAGACACGATGAAGACGAGGAAGGTCAGCGGGGCGTTCAGGGGAGGGGAGGCCCAGAGGCTGAAGAGCATGACGACCGAGAGGATCAGCCATCCCTCTGCGCAGAGGAGTATCCCTGCCAGCGCCAGCCCTCCGGGCACGGGACCGCCGCGGATGGCGAGCACGCCCGCGAGGCCCGCGAACCAGAGCAGGGTGAACGCCGACTGGACGAGAGCTGCGCCCAGGAACCTGCCCGCCAGGTACTCGTCCCTGGAGAGCGGCGCGGCGAGGAGGGGCATCATGGTCCTCGAGTCCCTGTCCCTCGGGACGATGCCCGAGCCGACGGCGATGGCCATCACCAATGCGGCGATCTCCATCAGGGATATCCCGATGTCGAGGACGAAGCGGGGGGATGCACCGGCGCCGTAGGTCGGGACGGCACCCAGGCCGGCAAGCCCGAGGACGGTCAGGATGCCTATCCCCCACAGGGTCCGCCTCCTCGCCAGAGACATGACCGTCATGATGGCGAATGGCCGGATCGCCTTCACGGCTTCTCCGACGTGGCACTGAGGAAGACCTCCTCGAGGCTCCTGAACTGGCGTGCCACCTCGACGATCTCCGCTCCGGAGCTCCTGAGGGAGTCGATCCGTCCCTGCAGGAGAGGCAGTTCGACGAGTTCGTCCCTCTCCCTGCCGGCCGCCGTGGAGCGGATCCGCCATGTGTTCTCCCCCCTGAGGAGGTCGTCGAGGGTCCCGGACCTGACGACGGCCCCCTTCGCGAGGATGACCGCGCGTGTGCAGACCGTCTCGACTTCCGAGAGCATGTGCGACGAGAGGAACACTGAGGCTCCCCTCGCGTGCTCCTCCAGGATGATCTCCCTGAACTCCTTCCTCGCAGCGGGGTCGAGGCCCCCGGTCGGCTCGTCGAGGACGAGGAGGTCGGGCGACCCCTGCAGGGCCAGGGCCAGGCTGAGCCTCTGTCTCATGCCCTTGGAGAGCTTGCGCATGCTCGTGGAGCCCCATCCCGACAGACCGACGCGCCCCAGCAGACGGGACAGGGCGGCCGGTGACGTGTCGAAGCCCCTCATCTCCGCGAAGAGCCCCAGGTACTCGAGCGGCGTGAAGGACTCCTCGTAGTCGGGGTTCTCCGGAACGTAGCCCAGGCGCCTGCGCGCCTCGCGCCCGCCGGGGGGGCCGCCGAGGATCGTCATGCTGCCGGCGTCCGGGAAGAGAAGGCCGAGGAGGCACTTGATGGTTGTGGTCTTGCCCGCCCCGTTCGGTCCCAGGAAGCCGAGGATCTCCCCCGGCAGGAGTTCGAAGGCTATTCCGCGCAGCGCGGCGAACTTCCTCAGGCCGCCGCTCCTGCAGTAGCTCTTCTCGAGGCCGCTGACGGAGATCGAAGGAACCGGAGTCGCCTGGGTGGAGCAGTTCATGGAGGCTAATCTACGCGCATGCGAATGCCCCTGTCAGGGCCGGACCCGGGACAGCGCGGCTCCTTGTCCTTATCTTCGCATGGCCACTTCCGGGGAGCTGCGCTTCCCGCATCGGGCGACGGAAGGTCGTGGCAGGCCTCTGCTACCGTGCCTGCGCCGTCCGGAAAGCGAAAGGACGAACCTGATGCCTTCGATTCCACACGGTGGAAGACTGACCGGCAGTCAGCTGGAGGGCGCGGAGGCGGCTGACCAGGCGCGCTCCCTGGACGGCCTGCCGAAGCTGACTCTCGACGAGAGGGAGTTGTGCGACCTGGAGATGCTGGGGAGCGGGGCCTTCAGCCCCCTCGAGGGCTTCATGGGCCGCGAGGAGTACGCCGGCGTGCTCGAGGACATGAGGCTTCCCGGCGGGCCTGTCTGGCCCCTTCCCGTCACTCTCTCCGTCAAGCGCGGCCGGCAGGCTCCGGAAGCGGGCCGGACCTGTGCGCTGGTCGGACCCTCGGGAGGCATCTGCGGCTCCATCGAAGTCACGGATGTGTTCGCCGCCGACCTCGACCTTGAAGCTGCCTCGGCCCTCGGGACGAGGGACGAGTCTCACCCGGGCGTCGCGTACCTCCGCGGCCTGACGGGGACCTACGTGGGGGGGAGGATCGTCTCGTTCAGGGACAGGGAATCCGAACCCTACGCAGACCGGAAGCTCGATCCCAGGGAGACCAGGGTCCTCTTCAAGGCACGCGGATGGGAGACCATCGTGGCGTTCCAGACCCGGAACCCCGTGCACAGGGCTCACGAGTACATCCAGAAGTGCGCTCTGGAGATCGCGGACGGCCTTCTTCTCCATCCCCTGGTCGGCCTCACGAAGGACGACGACATACCGGCGGAGATCAGGATGAAGTGTTACGACGCCCTCCTGGAAGGGTACTTCCCGAGGGCCAGGACAGTCCTCAGCGTCTTCCCCGCCGCCATGCGCTATGCCGGCCCCCGCGAAGCCGTTCTCCATGCCATCGTCAGGAAGAACTACGGCTGCACGCATTTCATAGTGGGCCGGGATCACGCGGGCGTCGGCAGCTTCTACGGGACCTATGACGCACAGAGGATCTTCGACCGCTTCGCTCCCGGGGAGATCGGCATCGAGCCTCTGAGGTTCGAGCACTCGTTCTACTGCGCTAGGTGCGGCGCAATGGCATCACCGAAGACCTGTCCGCATCCAGACGGCGACCACGTGGCACTCTCGGGCAGCAGGGTCAGGCAGATGCTGGCCGCCGGGGAAGCTCCGCCTCCTGAGTTCACCAGACCCGAGGTGGCCGAGATCCTGACTTCCTGGAGCAGGGAGAGGAGCGGCGGCAGATGAGCCTCGTGATAGCAGTCCTGCCGGGCGACGAGTCGGCGATGAAGCTCCTGGAGGGAGCGATCCGCGCTCGGGGAGCAGATGTCCAGGTGCTCACCGCCGGGCTCGAGCCCGGGATATCGCCCGGGTCGATCCCTTCCGCCGCGGCCCTTCTCGCCAGGCACGGAGTCACCGTGATCGTGGACGGCTCATCCGGGGAGTGCACGGCCGGTGCCGTCAAGGCAGACGCGGCGGACCTCCTCGAGCCGGGGTCCCTGGACGCCTTCCTCAGGCGGCTCGAGCTTGCGGGGCTGGTCCCGCCGCCCGCCGGGGAGGAGATCGCCTGCGACGAGGAGAACCTGATAAGGGAGCGTCTTCAGAAACTGGGCTACCTCTAGGAGGAATCCCCATGCCTTCGCTGAAGCTGAAGCTCGACGCCGCCCTCCTCGAGCGCCTGAAGGCCGCAGCGGCCGCGTGCGGCTACTCGAGCCCCGAGGAAATGGTCATGCACGTGCTGCAGCGCGAGGTGGACAAGCTGGCACCCGCGGACGGGGAGACCCCCGAAGAAGTGAGGCGGAAGCTGGAGGGCCTGGGCTACATGGGCTGAGCCTGCCGGACCGGCAAGGCTCAGATCCTTATCTTCAGGAACGCGCCCAGGAGGACGGCCGAGAGGCTGCTCACCGCGACGAGGACCGCCAGAACCGAAGCCCCTGAAGGCAGCAGGCGATAGCGTTGCGCACGCAGGGCCGCCACCGCGGTGGCTGAACGGGCGTCAGGGTCCAGGCGCAGATCGGGCCTTGTCAGGCGATCCAGAGACGGATGTGCGGAGAGGGCCCTGCCGACGACTCCCGACGCGTAGTCGGCGCCGACTCCGAGGTCGATCCCCCCCAGCGAGGCCGTGGCGGAGCCTCTGCTGTGGAACACGAGCCTGCCGGCAATCGTGTGCCCGTCCTCCGACCTGAACAGGGGCGGGACCATCGAGGCCGCGCCGCCTGCCCTGATCGTGTCCTCCGCCGGGCCGTCGTAACCCGTGAAGACCACCAGCACCGTGTCCCCCGGAACCGGGGCCCTGGAGCCGAACCTGG
>Ga0172363_10003230_pt1 | contig 13265 bp, 13 predicted proteins | sample LakKivs2_kivu2a2_FD_114541 | JGI IMG/M metagenome (GOLD analysis project Ga0172363, IMG submission 114541) | Sediment microbial communities from Lake Kivu, Rwanda - Sediment s2_kivu2a2 | ecosystem: Environmental > Aquatic > Freshwater > Lake > Sediment | place: Rwanda: Western Province, Lake... | reverse complement strand
GCCATAATCTGCGGGGTAGTATAAACGTCGGGAGCAGGCACGTCTTTCTCAGGCCCGATGAACTGGAATACGCCTCGCACATATGCCCGACTTAGACGTTCCAACTCACCTGGAGACATCTCCTTAGGATTGCAGACAACACCGCCTTTGGCTCCTCCCAGAGGTAAGTCCAGCAAGGCGCACTTCCATGTCATCCAGGCCGCCAGTGCTCGAACAGTATCGATTGTTTCATCGGGATGAAACCTAATACCCCCCTTCGTAATGCCTCTGGCATCATTGTATTGAACTCTGAACCCCTGAAACACCTTTATGTGGCCGTCGTCCATCCGCACAGGTAACGATACGTGGAGTTCTCGCGCCGGCGTTTTTAGCAATACGGCTACGTCTGCTGACAGGCCCAGAATTTTGACGCACCTGTCTATCTGTTGTTTTACCAGGTCAAACTCATTGATCTTGTCCAATTCCTTTCCCTCCTTTAGTTGCCCGGTGTCACAATGAGAGTCGTCGGGCATTTTTCGTCCGGGATTCTCATTCTATGTGATAGCGCGCTTCGCATCTAGATAAAGTATGGCTTCTACGGCGCCGGCCTCACAAGTCCCAGAATCTAGTCAGGTCTTGATATTCCATGATGGCACTCATAGCACCATTTTCAACTTCTATGCCGGATTCAGCTGCGGCGGCCACCGGGTTAAGGCCCCCTGTGAGTATCATGCCCACCTTGTTCAATTCCACGGGAACTTCGCACACGGACTTGCTGACCGCACCCATCATCAGTACTGCGCCTAGGCGGGCTGCTTTCAGGGCGGCAATGATCTCCTCGGCTTTGGGCTGACACACGGCCGGTATCTCCCGGAAATTGGCCAGAATCCTTCCTTGCTCTTCTCTAGCAACCTGACCCACGCTTGTCATCCGGCTGGTAATGAATATTTCCGAGGGGTCCAGAGATGAGCCTGAATACTGGACGAGCTCTGCAAACCGCAAGGGCTTGCTGTTCTTGATCTGAAGAATGCCCCCGAACCTGGAATCCATGGGGATACCGGCTTTCAACAAGGCACCGTTGACTATCACGCTGCAAACGGTGGCCAGGCCTATCTTGCCTTCGGGGACGCCTATTCCTCCCAGTTTTCCACCTTCGCGTGCCACGGCCACAAGCTCGCTAGCACAAATCCCGACCTCAAAGACCGCCTTCATTACCTCGATTGCTCGCTTGAATTGTTTTTCCGGAAAAAAAGAAATGTTGACCGGCACCCTCCCTTGACGCTTGCTGGGGTCGAACTCCGTCTGATAAGCTAGAAGCTCGATCTTGGAAGCTACAAAACCAACCTTGTCACTGACCAAAGCGCTTTCTAGTTCTTCCAGACCTAGCTGTGTAATTAGCCTTCCGTCTCTTCCCACGCTCTCGGTGAACCCACGTTCATCCATGAGCTTGAGGTGATATCTGACAGCTCGTTCGCTTAACTCAATCCCCTCTGCCTTCAACTTGTGAGAAACTATCCTGGCGCCGACAGGACCACTGGATTGTCCCAGGATTCTGAGGATAGCGATTGTTTTTCTTTCGACGTCCTGTGTTTCGAAACCCATAGCGACGCTGCAGTGGAGCAGAATATCTGATTTGGTCGTGTTTGTCAAATACAGGAGGAGCTTGCTAACCCCCGTTGCCGGGTGTATGATACCTTCGAGCAAAGGGTAATCCCGTCAAGGCCGGACTTGAAATACGAGCTGGCCCACAGGAGCTCATTCAGGAAATCTAGAAGATATGAGGGTGGGCGTTCTCGCTCTGCAGGGAACATTCATAGAACATATCGCTTCTCTGCGGGGATTGGGTGTGGAGGCCTCCCTGGTTCGTGTGCCCCGTGAGCTAGATGCACTCGACGGACTCATCATCCCCGGTGGAGAAAGCACTACTATGCTCGGGCTCATGAGAAGCTTTGAGCTGCTTCAGCCTATAAGGAAGATGGCGTGCGATGGTCTACCTCTCTGGGGAACCTGTGCAGGCATGATCTTGCTTGCCAAGACCATCTCCAACTACGAAATGGAGACGCTGGGCCTCATGGATATGAAGGTCAGGCGCAACGCTTTTGGCAGCCAGATTGATAGCTTTGAGGCAGACCTCGATATACCCGTTGTCGGCAGAGAGCCATTCCACGCTGTCTTCATTAGAGCACCGTTCGTGGAAGAGGTCATGCCCGGCGTGGATGTCCTGTCGCGCCTTCCTGACCGCACCATCATCGCGGCCAGGCAGAATTCCTTGCTGGCCTGTGCCTTTCACCCGGAGTTTACTGACGATCTAAGGTTTCACAGCTATTTCTTGAATATGGTTAGCAAGAAGCCGTCCCCCAAGGCCCGGGATGGAGTTCCTCGAGGCACTCGCGCCGCGTCCTGACGAATGGCAGGTTACGGGAAGTCGCAGGAGGCAAAACCTCTTGCTTCGAGTCGAAGTCTCGGTGAAGGCTGGTTTTCCGGACCCTGCAGGAGAAAGGACCCGAGAAGGACATCCAAGGGTCGAGGGCATTTGAACGAGAAAGCCCGCTGATCGCACAATAGCCTCCTGAACGATGGGAAAGTGCCTGTTGATGTCTGATATACTGTAACCCCGTAGAGAGGCAGATTCAAGAGAATGAGAGTGGGAATAGCTCAGATTAACCCCACCGTGGGTGATCTCGGCGGTAATGCCAGGAAGATAATAGACTCGATTGACCGGGCGAAGTCACTGGGGGTGGACCTGCTCACTTTTCCTGAATTGGCTGTGACCGGTTACCCCCCTGAGGATTTGCTGCTCAAACCGCAGTTCATACAACGGAACAGAGAGAGCCTCAGCAGGATAGTAGAACACAGCTCCGATATTGCGCTTGTAGTGGGCTTTGTCGATAGCGACGGCGACATATTCAATGCTGCGGCAGTCATCTATGATAGGAAACTGGCAGGTATCTATCACAAGATCTACCTGCCCAACTATGGAGTCTTCGACGAGAATAGATACTTCCAGGCCGGAACCAATTACTCTGTTTTCAATATCTATGGCGTCGGCATAGGTATTACTATCTGTGAGGATATGTGGTATGAGGCCGGGCCCGCGCTTGTGCAGGCCTATGCTGGAGCCAAAGTGCTGGTAAATATCAGTGCCTCTCCTTACAATGCCGGAAAAGGGCTCTCTAGGGAGCGAATGTTAGCTACCAGAGCAGCAGACAGCATGGCCATCGTTGTCCATAATAATCTTGTCGGCGGGCAGGACGAGCTCGTTTTTGATGGCAATAGTCTCATCATCAATCAAAAAGGAGAAGCCGTGGCACGTGGCCAACAGTTCGAGGAGGATTTCATCGTAGCCGACCTGGATGTCGAGTCGGTATTCCGCTCACAGCTGCACGACCCTCGCCGCAGGAAGACCACGCAATGGGTGAAAGAGAGACTGCGGGAAGCCACCGTGATAGAGGTATCAACTAAACCCGCCGAAAATGCGAAACCTTCATTCCCGGCGAGACAGGTTGAGAGGCTGGATGAGCTTCCTGAGATTTACCAAGCACTCGTCCTCGGCGTCATGGATTACGTGCACAAGAACGGCTTCGAAAAGGTGGTGATCGGCCTATCAGGCGGCGTGGACTCGAGTCTGGTGGCTGCCATCGCAACGGATGCCGTGGGCTCCGGCAATGTCGTTGGTGTCTCAATGCCTTCTCGGTACTCTTCGCCGGGCAGCAAATCAGATGCTCAGGCCCTGGCCAAAAATCTGGGAATACGCTTCATGACAATATCTATCGAGAAACCGTTCAGCGCGTATTTAGAAACGCTAGCCGAGCCCTTCAAAGGCACGCAACCTGACGTCACCGAGGAGAATGTCCAGGCAAGAGTCAGGGGCAATATTCTCTTTGCCTTATCCAACAAGTTCGGATGGTTGGTTCTCGCCTGCAGCAATAAGAGCGAGACAGCTACGGGCTATACTACCCTTTATGGAGACATGGCCGGTGGGTTCATTCCACTCAAAGATGTTCCCAAGACGCTGGTCCTTGAGTTAGCCAAATACAAGAATCGCCAGACGGAGAAGGAAGTCATACCGGCTGGCGTGTTGGCGAAACCACCCTCCGCTGAGCTAAGGCCGAACCAGAAGGATGTAGATACGCTGCCACCATATGAGGTACTGGACCCTATCCTGAAGGCATACGTTGAGGACGATGCCACGATCGGCCAGATTATCAGCATGGGTTTCGACCGTGACGTGGTCGTGAAGGTGGCACACCTGGTAGATACGAGTGAGTACAAGCGCCGCCAGAGTGCTCCCGGCATAAAGATCACTCCCAGAGACTTTGGTCGGGATAGGAGACTGCCAATCACCAATCAATTCAGGTGGGAATAACCTAGAGAAGAGGGGAGCCGAGATGGTGACGTGCCAAACGGCACTGAAGCTGGGGCAAGCTCAATCAGTCTGGCTAAGGCTCATCTCAGGTGCGCGGCCCTGTGAACCTATATCCTACGTTTCTTATGGTCTCAATAAAGGAGTGGTCCATATCGTCAATCTTACTTCTTAGTCTCCGGATATGGACGTCCACGGTTCTATCTCCGCCGTAATAGTCCCAGCCCCAGACCTTGTTCAACAGAACCTCCCGGGTGAAAACCTTCTCCTTATTGTTTGCCAGAAACCTGAGTAATTGATATTCCTTGAAGGTAAGTACTACAGGGTTTCCGCCGAGTGACACCTCGCATCTCGTTGAATCTATGACTAGGTCGCCGCACCTGACGACGCCCTCACTGTCAAGGCTGCCCTCTTGCTTGAGGACGCGCTTCATCCTGGCCACGAGTTCAGTGATGTCCCAGGGTTTGACCACAAAATCATCTATGCCCTGAGTCGAATCCAGGCTGGTGAGTTCCTCCCTCGATACCAGGCCGATGACAGGGATATCCATTTCTTTCCTCATTCTTTGAGCTAACTCCCGCACTGCCGACCTCATTAGTGATTCTTCTATATCCAGCAGCGTTACTCCAGCGGTCTGCCCCGCAGCAGGCTCGATTGCTTCATACTCATTGGAAAAAACGAGGCAACGGAATCCTCTCCGGGTAAGGTCGCTCCTCAAGTGCTCTGCCTGCGTTGCTTCAGCGACCATGACAAACACGGTGGCCAAAGCTGTGCGCTCTTGAATCGTAACTGATCGTCTGCCTTCCATCTCACGTAGACGCATTATACCTTATGTGGTCTGGTGAGCATACGGTCGCTTGTAAGGACTCCCCCTACCCCGCAACAGAGATTCGAACCCTCCGTAATATTCCCGAAACATGGCAGTTCTATGCTTCGACTAGAATTCGGGATCCGTACCAAACAAGGAGGAAAAGCGTGACAGATAAGAAAAGCAGAGAGGAAGCAAAGCAATATGTCCTGAAGATGGCAAAGGAGCACGATGTGAGGTTCGTCTGGCTGTGGTTCACCGACATTCTGGGGTTCCTCAAAAGCCTTTCCATCGGAGTGGATGAATTGGAGGCAACCCTGGAAGAAGGAATGGGTTTTGACGGTTCGTCAATTCAGGGCTTCGCACGTATCGATGAAAGTGACATGGTTGCTCTGCCGGACCCAGATACTTTCCAATTACTTCCCTGGATGCCCAGGGAACACATGGAACACACGGCAGTGGCCCGAATGTTCTGTGATATCTTGAAGCCTGGAGGTGAGCCTTTCGAAGGCGATCCCAGACACGTGTTGAGAAAGAATCTGGAACGAGCCGCGAATCTCGGTTACACCTACTATGTAGGTCCCGAATTGGAATACTTCTATTTTAGGGATTCGAAGAGCTGCGAACGTTTGGACGAGGGTGGTTACTTTGACATGACGCCACCGGATGCGGCCCATGACCTCAGACGGGAGACGGTCATGGCCCTCGAGGCCATGGGCATTGGCATCGACAAGTCCCATCATGAAGCGGCTACCAGTCAGCACGAAATAGACATGCGCTACACTGACGCCTTGACCATGGCCGATAACGTGATGACCTACCGCATTGTAGTCAAGGAGATCGCCCTCAGACACGCGGTCTACGCCACATTCATGCCCAAGCCGGTGTTCGGCATGAACGGCAGCGGGATGCATGTTCACCAGTCGCTGTTCAACGGTGAGCGCAACGCCTTTTTTGACAAAAACGGCAGATATCACCTCTCCAAAGTAGCATTGAGTTTCCTCGCGGGGCTTCTGAAATATGCTCCCGAGTTCACCACGGTTACCAACCAGTGGGTTAACTCCTACAAGCGGCTGGTGCCGGGCTGGGAAGCGCCTGTGTATATCTCCTGGGCGACGCGCAACCGCTCCGACCTTATTCGAGTGCCCGAATACACGCCGGGTAAGGAAGACGCCACCAGATTCGAACTTCGATCTCCCGACCCCGCCTGTAACCCCTACCTTTGCTTTAGCGTGATGCTGGCGGCAGGACTAGCCGGAATCGAGCAGCGACTGGAAGCTCCGGAGCCCGTGGAAGCAAATGTGTATCACATGTCCGATGAGGAGAAGGCAAGGCGAAGAATAGGTAGTCTTCCCGCCAGTCTCTTTGAAGCAATTCAGCTGACGGAGAGGAGCGAGCAAGTGCGAAAAGCACTGGGCGACCATGTTTTCAACGCTTTCATTGAGAATAAGAAGATCGAATGGGACCGCTATCGGATTCACGTTACGGATTACGAGATAGCCAGATATTTGCCGATCCTGTAGTCCGAGACGAATTGACTGAGCCGGCAAATCACCTAGAGGGCACACAGTAGTGAGGTGAACTAGATGCTATCGGTGGGGGTTGATATCGTAGAGATAGAGCGTGTTGAATCGGCGATCAAACGAGGGGGTGAGCGTTTCTTAAGACGAGTTTACACCGAAACAGAGCTCGCTGTCTGCCAGAGTAGTCCTTCGTCCCGAGCCTCCAGATTCGCTGCCAAGGAGGCGGTGATGAAAGTCCTGGGAGTAGGTGGCATAGTTATCGCCTGGCGCGAGATTGAGATTCTCACAGGCGACGATGGCAGACCATCAGTGAAGCTCCGCGAGCGAGCCATGAACAAGGCCCTAAAGTTAGGTCTAGAGGAGGTCTCTATCAGCCTGTCTGACAGCAAGCAGTACGCAATTGCGGTAGCCATAGGAACATAAGACTCTACCTCAACTCTCTCTTCAGTTTCTCGACCGCGCTGGCAAATTCCTGACTGTATCTTCTGTCCTGACTAGAGAGAAAATCCTGCCATTGAGGGAGCTGTTTTATCGCCTCGTTAACGGTGAGCTGAACGACCATGGTGTTTTGTCCTTGCTGGACTTGTTTTTCCCTTAGTCGAGGATTTCTCTCAACCTCAGCCTTTACTCCATCGTAAGCACGCTCCATTTCCGTTCGGTATCTCCTCTGCAATTGCTCGATCAGCTCTAGATTCGTCTCGAGCGAAGAAGTACTCGGTTCGGGCTTGAGTGCCTCTATCGCCAAAACTGCCTGCCCTTTCCTCTGCAGCTCAAGAGGAGTACTTCCAAAACTGAGCGAATCTATCAGTCTCACCTGTGCGTGCCTCAAAAGCGTTGGCTGGCCTTCCCCCTTCAATCTTCGCCACAGGTCTTCGGCGTCAATTCGACCCTGGTAGAATTCTGAGAGCACAGACTCCACTCTGCTGACCCCTTCCAGCTTCCGTTTTTCTTCGGGGGTCGATTCACCAATTCTGGCCAGTCTCTCCCTGGCGATTGGAGAGAGGCCATCCTCCCACTTACTCATTCATTATCTCCTCGCTGACCGGCAATGACCATTTCTCGTACCGCGACGGACGAGGAGATAGTATATAATATGAAACCAGATTTGGGGAGTGTGATGGCAATCAGACTTTACAAAGAGCCGCTGCTTGAGAGCCCGATCTTGATAGCCAGTTGGCCGGGAATAGCGAATATCGGGATAATCGTCGTTGATACTCTGAAGCGAATGTTGGAGGCGGAGGAGTTTGGAGAAATCGAGCCTTGGGACTTCTTCTATCCGAAGCAAGTTCTCATTCGGAAGGGAATACTGGAGCGCGTGGAGTTTCCATCCAGTAAGTTCTATTTCAAGAGGATGGCGGGCAAAGACGTCATGTTGTTCATTGGGCAAGAGCAACCCACCGAAGAAGGCGGAATCTACGCTCAGGGAACAGAGGCCTATGGCATGGCCAATCTCGTTATGGATGTTGCCCAGAGATTCGGATGTCGCAGACTCTACACGTCGGGCGCTGCCGTGGCCTTGACGCACCATAGCATGAAACCCAGAGTCTGGGCTGTACCTAATCACGGGGACCTGATTCACGAGGTAAGAGAATACGAGAACACCGTGCTTATGTCAGACATTGAAGGAAGAGCCGGACACGGAAACATCACGGGACTGAATGGACTCCTTCTGGGAGTAGCAAGAAAAAGAGGCCTTGAGGCTGTTTGCCTGATGGGGGAAATACCGGTGTACCTACAGGGATTGCCCTTATCGTATCCCAGAGCCTCGAAGGCTGTGCTAGAAGTGATTAGCCATAGACTGGGAGTAGAGATTGACCTGAGCGAACTGGATGAATTGGACCGAAAGGTAGAAAAGAGGATCGAAGAGTTTTATCAACAGATTCCTCTGGAAATCAGGGGGCAACTGGACAGATTGAGACACGTGGCTTACGCTCAACCAACTGAGCCCGGGCCGATCACTGAAGAAGAAGGCAAGAAGATCATGGAAGATGTTGAGAGATTCTTCAAGAAGCGAGGCGAGGGAGGTTGAGGCAGGGAGGCCCTGTCACACTATACAGGGAGCCGGGCCTTTCAAGGTCTTGTTTAGTGCTGGGCTGGAGAGAGGACCTCGGAGGTCTGGGGCTGAGAACCACCAACTACTTGATTCGGAAGCTAGATGCAAAGGAGTTTGCCGAAATCGAACCGGACGATTTCTTTGCGCTCGGCGGAGTTGCTGTTGAAGACAATATAGCCCAATTTCCCGATAGCAAATTCTATGTTTGCCCGGAACATGAACTGGTAGTCCTCCAGAGCAGTTCCCCTGCTGCCGAGTGGCACAGATTTCTGGACTCAGTTTTGGATGTGGCGGTGCATCACTGCGGGACAAGAGAGCTCTATATGCTTGGCGCCATGGTCAGTCTTGATGCTCATACTGCTCCGCGGCAGTTGCTGTCAGTAGCCAACCTGGCGGAAATGAAGGAGTCTCTGTCCCAGTATGATCTGGCTAGAGATATGGATTATCAGACTGCTCCCGGCCAGCGTCCGACTTTGAATTCCTTTCTGCTGTGGGTGGCTAAGGAGAGGCACATACCTGGAGTGAGCCTCTGGGTGCCAATACCTTTTTACGTGGCAGCCATGGGTGATGCCGGGGCTCAGAAGAGGGTGTTGAGCTTTCTAAATGAGAGATTGGATCTGGAGATTAATTTCAGTGATTTGGACCGGCAGATTCGACAGCAGAATGAACAGTTGGCCGGGGCCAGATCTCGCTATCCGCAGGTCGACGATTACATTGGCAGGCTGGAAAACAATCTGACTTTATCTGACGAGGAGAATGGGGAACTGCTGAAAAAGATTGAGGAGTTCTTGGGCGAGGAAGGCTAAACACTATGGAGAGAAAGGAGCTGTTATAAGGATGCTGGCCAAGGTAAAGAGTGCCGCTGTTGTAGGTCTGGACGGGGCTGTTGTAGAGGTCGAGGTCGATTTGTCGCCGGGCCTACCTTCTTTCACTATCGTCGGGTTGCCGGACAAGGCAGTTCAGGAAGCAAGAGAGAGAGTAAGGTCAGCGATAAGAAACTCGTACTACAAATTCCCCAACAGGCGTATTACCGTCAATCTGGCTCCGGCGGACCTGAAGAAGGAAGGCCCTGCTTACGACTTGCCGATCGCCATCGGCATACTCATTAGCTCGGGTCAGCTGAACTCGGACTTGTCCGCCAGCATCTTCGTTGGCGAACTCTCTCTGGACGGCAAGCTGCGTCATACCCACGGGGTGCTGCCTATGGTGGCCTTAGCCCGTGAGAAAGGTTTGCCCATTGTATTCGTGCCTTGCGATGATGCCAAAGAAGCTTCCCTAATAGACAGCATACACATATTCCCTGCGGAATCGTTAGCACAACTCGTCGCTCATCTTCAGGGTGAAACAACTATCGCGGAGTATCATAATGAGCTGCAGTGGGAGGAAGAATTCCGTCCCCGTTACGCATCTGATCTCAGTTACATAAAGGGGCAGGAGCATGCCAAGCGGGCGCTGGAGATAGCTGCGGCTGGGAGGCACAACATACTCATGTGCGGCCCGCCCGGAAGCGGCAAAACTATGCTGGCTCGCTCTCTGCCCTCGATACTTCCACTGCTGACCATGGGGGAGGCTATTGAGGTAACCAAGATTTATAGCGTTAGCGGGCTGCTACCACACGACACTCCAATCGTTGTGGAACGACCCTTTCGCGCGCCTCACTACACTGTTTCGCACGCAGGCTTGGTGGGAGGAGGGCAATGGCCGAAACCCGGAGAAATAAGTCTGGCACACCATGGAGTGCTCTTTCTGGATGAGTTCCCTGAGTTCGGACACATCACACTGGAATCGTTACGCCAGCCGATAGAAGACCGGGCTATTACTGTAAGTCGTGCTCACGGTAGTGTTACGTTCCCTGCCAGCTTCATGATGGTTGCCGCCATGAATCCTTGTCCGTGCGGGTACTACGGTGATCCGTTTAAAGAATGTAAGTGTTCGTCGGGCGAGATCTCTCGATATCACAAAAGGATAAGCGGACCTCTGCTGGATCGCATAGATATCTTCGTTGATGTCCCTCACATCGATTATGAGAAGCTGACCGACGACAAGCCAGGCGAAAGCTCGGATAGGGTCAGGGCCAGAGTAAGAGCGGCGCATGAAATACAGCTTGAGCGTTTTTGTGGGACCAGGCTAACGTGCAATGCCGATATGACCGCCAAAGAAGTCAAGGAGCTTTGCGCGGCTGAGCCGGCGGCACAGAGTTTGCTGCGCGCCGCCATGAAGCAGCTGCATCTTACGGGCCGCGCCTTCCATCGTATTCTCAAGCTTGCCCGCACCATCTCTGATCTAGAGCACGGCGATATTATCAAGACACACCATATGGCGGAAGCGTTGCAGTACAGGCACAAAGAGATTATCTAGGAGCGAACGTGTGAGTATCCGAGCCAGGTCTGCTGAGGACGAAATGCCCGGCGGCGAGTGAGACGTAAACGAATTCGCCATTCAAGAATGGTTTCGCAGAGACGGGGCTGGTGGCCGGCAATCGCTATCGGTCGGTGCCCGTCTCCCGAATATTCGGTGCCGATAGGACCGGCTGCTCTGCGCGGAGCAGTCGTCCTGGAGTGGTCGCGGGAATCCTAGGAACCCAGATGCCACATAATGCCGCCGACGATCAGCAGCACAATACCTACAATAAGGGAAATTCTGCCGCCTATCACCCAGGCCTGGAGCCAGAAACGCTCGTGTTCGTGAGTTATAGTTTCCTTAATGTCTTTCTCGGTCAATAAGACAGAGTCGTAGTATTTCCTCTTCTCTCTCCTGTTTCCGAGAATGAAGATAATACCCAGGAGGACGAAGAATCCTCCCATATACAGGAAGATCTGGTAACCAGCCGGTGACACGTTATCACCTCCTCCTTCGACAATTCGAAGGTTTCGAGGTGACTCTACTTAAGCTCTACAGTCGCTCCGGCAGCCTCTAGCTTCTGCTTTGCGGTCTGGGCTTCTTCCTTGGAGACGCCTTCTTTTACTACCTGCGGAGCGGCTTCCACCAAGTCCTTAGCTTGTTTCAGTCCCAGGGTAGTCACCTCGCGCACGGCCTTGATAACCTCAATTTTCTTTTCGCCAAAGCTCTTTAGAACGACGGTGAACTCTGTCTTCTCCTCCTCTGATGGTGCTGCTGCTTGCTCACCGGGGGCGGCAGCCTGTGAAGGTGCCGCCGCGACTGCCACGGGAGCGGCGCTCACCCCGAATTCATCCTCCAACGTCTTGACCAAATCGGCTAGGTCCAGCACGGTCATCGTCTTGATGGCGGCAACGATTTCCTCCTTAGCCAGAACCTTGCCTTCCTTCTTTGCCTTTGGAGCCGCAACTTCCTTTGCTTCCTCTACTTTGACTTCTTTCTTTGCCTTCGGGGTTTTCTTCGCCTCAGCTTCCTGAACTTCTGTCTCTACTTCTTCTGGTGACATTGACTCCTCCTTTGTTAATTGCTCATACTCTGGGCCCTCCGTTGCAGTACGTTGAAAAGCCCCTGCAGCGGGAAGCTCAGAATGTTATGTAAAGTCACAACGGGTGCTTGTAATTCCCCCAATAGTCTGGAGACCAGGATTTCTCTGGAGGGCAAATTGGCCAGCGTGACCAACTCCTCTGGGTTCAGAACCCGATCATCTCCCAGCAATCCGCCCCTGATTCGCACTGATAGGGCCGCGGCTTTGATCTGCTGGTTGAGAGCTTTTACGATGGCAACTGCGTCGGCGTAGCCGAAGGCCAGGGCGGCAGGGCCCTCGATTATGTCCTTCAGTTGCGGCTTGCCGGCTTCCTCGGCTGCTCGATAGATCAATGTGTTCTTGACCACGTGATATTCGATACCTGCCTTCGCGAGAGCACTGCGCAGGTCGGCCATCTGTTTGGCAAGCAGTCCCTGATAGTTGGTCGCGATGATAATGGTGCTACGCGACACATTGTCTGCCAAGTTGTTTACGATTTGGACCTTCTTTTCTCTTAACATATTTGCTCTCCTTCTAATACTGCCTTGCTGTGGAAAAGCAACTACAAAACAAAAACCCCTGTGCCAGTGAACACAGGGTCAAACTGAGCCTCGGCAGGCCACTCGTTTGAACCCTCCAGGGTACCTGCTGTCACTGGCGCAAGCCGATTATAACACAACGGATCAATTAGTAAAACAAGGGAAACACCCGCCAAAGCTGACCCGCTTCTACGCCGAACGTCTCGCGATGCGGTGAATATTAGGCATCTGCCAGTGGAGTCATTTTTCCCTGCATCGGCGAAACGTGCTAAAATCATGCCGAGTAGGAGGACAAAAGGTGGGTGATATTCTAGACGAAGTTAAGGCCCTTGTCAGATGCAAGGAATGTCCCTGGTATAAGAACTGCCTGATTCCTGTTCAAGTCAGCGTCGAGGATATCGCGCAGTTCAGGACAGCGATGCAGGGAACGGACTTGCCTGAGCAGGCCAAAACTGAACTGGACCAGATCATGGAGGGCATGGCCTCCATGAGTCAGGAGATGATTCTGCAGAGTTGCCCTGTATTCACTCAGCGTCTCAAGGACAACCCCGACCTTGCCCGGCAGATTAAGCAGATAAT
>Ga0172363_10003225_pt1 | contig 13269 bp, 3 predicted proteins | sample LakKivs2_kivu2a2_FD_114541 | JGI IMG/M metagenome (GOLD analysis project Ga0172363, IMG submission 114541) | Sediment microbial communities from Lake Kivu, Rwanda - Sediment s2_kivu2a2 | ecosystem: Environmental > Aquatic > Freshwater > Lake > Sediment | place: Rwanda: Western Province, Lake... | reverse complement strand
GCTCCAGAAAATAACCTATGTTATTTTCTTAGGAGTCAAGTTATACCGAGCCTCTTATGAGGTACAATTGCACTCAAATAACTTGAATGATTGTCCCGAATTTCAGTGAAAAAGGTGTAATAAATTATTAGTTGAATTAGAAATAAATAAAGATTCAATCGATTGGAATACAAATTTTTTTGATTTTAAAAAAATGTTAAGTGAAATTGGTAAATTGTTATCAATATTATTTATACAGTTTCCTTTATCACATCCATTTTTAGAAAAAATATATATGTGTATTGAAAATTCCATTAATACTTCAACACAACCATTAAATATAAATGTAGATAGAATAAGTAAAATAATTGAATACGGATTTAATTGTTCAAAACAAGATATTCCTGTAATAATGACCAATTTTGAAGAACATCTTAAAGAAAGTGTAACAAAACATAATGAATTTGCTGATGCGGTTGGATTATTAAAAATAAAAGGAACTGGATTAGGAAAAACAAGAAAAATATCTATACCCTATGGAAATAATCAAGTATGTATAATTGATTCAGGAACAGTTGAATTAACAAAATCATTAGATGAATTTGCTAACTCAATGGATAAATTTGGTAATGTATATTTTGGAATAGATGGAAATGAACAAGCAATTAGAATTGGAATGAGAAAATTTTGTGAAATAATTGGATTTCCAAATGCCAGAATGTCTCCATCAGTAATATTTTATGTTTTAAATTTAATGAGTTTAATGTATTTAAGTGGGATTGAATTGGAAACAAATGAACATATGAAAGAACTGAGAAAAATAGCAAAAATTCAAACTTCGATGGAAGTAATGGTTCAACAAGGAAAATATGACGGTAAAGGATGTTGGGCACATTGGAAAAATGGAAAATTAATTCCGATGCATTTTTCAAATACCAATACTCATACTTCTTTATTTTCAGATGAATTGATAAATCCGCTAAAGCTTTCAGAACCTATATGGTGGGGATTAATGATGAGTATGTTGGGTTTATTTGAAGAACAAAAACCATATTATTCAAAAAGTATTGAACAAATGGGTATTGGAAAAACTGAAAATGAATTTTTAAATTGGTTTAGAAATACATACGCAAATTTGTTAACAGGTAATGTTGTTTTAGAAAAAACAATAGATGAACAAAAATCAATATATACATTAGATTATTTTGAAGATACAGATGAAATATATGAGTTAGAACCACACGCCAATTGTAAAGTAAGAACTTGGTATTCAAAAGAAGAAATTGAAACCTATGTAATGAAACAAGGTTGTGTTTGGTGTAAATATATTCCATTATCAACTGATTTAGTTAAAGTGTGTAAAACAAATTGGTCTAATAAGATTAAAGAAGCAATGGGTAAAGGAAATAAATTTACTCTAAATAATATTGATAGTGTATTTAATTCATTTGCCCAAATAGACTTAGGATATGAACAAAAACGATATAGAATTAATTTGATTGGTATTACTGGTTCTGGTAAAACAACTTGTGCTGAAAAAATAACAAAAATAATTGAAAATATGAAAGGAAAAGTTTTAATAGTAAGTGCAGATAAATGGTCAAAACAAAATTACAAAGGAAAAGATTTACAACTTAAAATTTTAAATGAAATAACACAATTTGATATTAAATCAAATAAATTAAAAGTAATTATTATGGATTTATGCAATGAAAATGGTATTGATAAATATAGTTTTGGATTTAATTTTAATAATTATATTGACATTAATTATTATCCTAATTTAAATTCGAAAAAATTTGATGAATATGAATGCTGGTGTTTAAATAATGTTTTATCAAGACCCCAATCAAATTTACAAACTAACTATTGGTTAAATCCAGTTGGTGCGGGAGTAGAAACGTGCATAAAAGTTCATAATGCCAAAGCATCTGGAGTTGCTAAATTATTAGGTATTAAAAAAACCAATAATTTCAATCAAAAACAAAATCAAGCCAATATACTTGGACAAATTAAATCTAAATCAAATCAATATTTAGAATATTTAAAAACAATTAATTTAGATAATGAAATAAATAATTTAGTTATAAATAATATTATTTAGATTGTTCATCAAGCCATTCTTTTATTTTTTTTACTAATTCTTTAAATTCTTCTTTTCCACTTTTTAGTAAATGAGTTGATATATTATTTATAAATTGTTCAGATTGAGAATATTTTAATATTATATTTTTAAAATTATCTATATCCGTTGATGAAATAATATTTCTATTTGTTTCTGTTCTTAACATTATTCTTATGTAACTTTGTATTTGGGATATTTGTTCGGGGTCTTCAATTCCCCTATTTAAATAAATTGTTCCAGTTGAATCTAATATTATAAAACTTTCAGGTAAACTATTTTCATCAGTATTTCTTAACCAATCAATTAATTTAAATCCTTCAATATTTGGAACAATTAATATTTTATTTTTACCCATTACATCACGTTCATTTTCTAAATATATTATTGTTGAAGGATATAAATTTTTACTATATAATTTAGCATTATTTGATAAGTATAAAATATTTTCCGATAAATTTGTATAAAATGTATCATCATTATATTTAAAATAATCTGGTATTCTAAATGTGATTATGGAAGATTTATCATCATAATAATCTTTTTCTTCACCAATTTGTTCTAACTCATTAGCTAAGGATTGAGATGATGTTAAAACTTGAGTTTGTGTTTGGGTTTGGGTTGAAGCTTGTGCAACAGATTGGGATTGAGATTGAGATTGGGATTGTGATGAAATTACATTTAAAATATCAGTATGAGTAATTTTATCCATAGTATTGTGTATTAATGTATTTATTTGTTCTCGGTTATCTAATTCCACTAATTTAGGTTGAATTATATCAATAGATTTTAATAATTCTAATTCTATCCAATTTTTAGTTCCCTCTATTATTTCTTTATTAAATGTAAAATCTTTTGATACGATTTCTCTTAAATAATTATTTGATAATAATACACAAGATTTATTATTAGAATTATTATATATTCTTTCTTTAGATCTTATTATTCTTGTGATTGTGTTAATATTTTGTATTTGACAAGAAATTTGTTGTTCAATAAAATATTTTTCTTCATTTAAATTAAACCAATCAACTAATTTAGTTATTTCTTCTCCAGACTCATTTAACGAAATATTTTGAGCAATTATATCAGTTAAACAAAATATTATACTATGTGATTTTTGTAATTTTCTCATTCTAAACATTGATTGAACAACATCTCTATATCTACTTGATTTATTTAAAAATACTAATCCAACTGAATTATATGGAATTTTGGCATCAATACCAGTTGTATGTTTTTGGTCATAATAATAAAATGTTTTATTTTCTGTGTCAATATTTTCATATTTATCTGGTAAAACTGCATTTAATGAATTTACTTTTGTTGAAATAAATTCACGTGGTCTATCATCATTATTCCAAAAATACATTTTACTGTTTGGAAAATTTACATTTAATTTATTCCATATCTCTTCACTACTAATATTAACAAAAACACCTCCACAATCTATAATCGTATTAATATTTTGATTTTGTCCAATTAAACTAACTAATTCCTCAAGTAAATTTGAATTAGAATTATATATTTGAATTAAACATTTTGTTAATAAAACTTCATCAATTGCCGAAATTGATTCGTCATCTAATTTAATTCCTAATTGTTTATTGGCATTTGTGTCAATTATTTGTGGAATTTTAACTGTTCCTGAAAATCCAGATCTATTTAAAATATTTGTTGATTCCATTATATCTACACCAGAAACATTAAATCTCACCAAATCAACAGTTAATGATTCCAAACAAACTTTTTTACAAAATAAATATATTAGATAAGGATTCGATTTAATTTTATCAATTTGTTCTAAAGTAAAATTTAAATATTCATCTTTAATTTTTGTAATACTAATTGTATTATCACCAAAAATTAAATTAAATTGTTCCATTATATTGTCTCGTGTTGAAGAACTTTGTGGACTATTTACATATTGTTCATAAATAATATCTGCTATTATTTTTAAGGATTTATTGTCTATTATGTTTTTTTGACCAATTCGTGTTATATAATTTATAATTGTTAAAGTTAATGTCATAATTGGATTAGAAAATTTTGATCCAATTGTTGGATCTTCATTATTGGAAAATGGTATTATTAAGTATTTTTCCAATTCATCATTTTTACCTATTGATACATTTTCTGTTAAACAATTGGAATCTGATATACTTGGTAATTCATAACATCTTGAATTAGTTATTTTTATATTGGACATAATTTCTTCAAATTCACATCTTGGTAATCTATTTTTTTGATGTTTATAAGAATCTTCTATTATATTTTTTATAATTAAATCCAACCCACTAGATGTTTTTTCATTTATTTTATTATTATCAGTACTAGGAAAATATGTTCCATAATTTACTCTATTTACCATAAATAAACTTGGTATAAAAACAACATTAATAAAATTGTTTATTATATATATATAATTTAAATCATCTAAATCCAATTCATCAATTTGATTTTGAAAATTTGATTTGTCTAATCCATAACTAATAATATCTGCTATTATTTTATTATCTTTGGCAATATTTACAGATATTATTTCTCTAATCCAACATTTTAATTCACTAATAAAATTTTGATTTGAATTAATTATTGTAAATGGATTAAGTTTGTAAAAATTACGGGGATATTTATTTAAAATTCTTTTTAAAGAATTAGATGTATTAGTTTGAATTTTAAAATATATTTTATAAACAAGTTCAAATATTTTTTCTAAATTTAAAATCTTCTTTGTGGTTTCAGAAATTGGATAATTTAATTCTGATGTGAGTGGATTTATTATTGTATCAACTTCATCAAATAAATATCTATGAGTTGAAAATGTATCTAAAATTAAGTTATAATTATTAATAAAACCAGATTTTAAACTAGTATCACTCATTACAAATACATTTAAATTTGTTTTATCTAATTTTGAATCAGAATTAAAATTTAATGTTTCTAAATATGTTAAGTTATATTTTTGTACCAAATCATTATTTTTTCTTGTTTCAATACATTTTCTTAAATTAACTGGAAAATATAAATTAAATAAACTTGCTAATTTATCACAAGATTGATTAACTAATTTTTCTGGTAATACAATATAACAATTTGATTTAGGTGTTGGTATTGTTGTCATTAATTGTAAATATTTTATAATTACTAAAGGTGTAATCATACTTGTCTTACCTGCTCCCATAATTAAATTATGTATATTTGGATTTGAATTTTTTATTTCAAAACAATTAGGATTGATTTGTATAAATTTACTTAATCTAAATTGTTCCGGACTTGTACTTTTATCAATTTTAATAATATCCCCAATTGGTAAATCTTTTATAATAAGTCCAGTTATATCAGTAAATATTTCATTTGCCATTTGTAATTGTACATCACGAGCAAAATAACCAAATATATATTGATAATAAAATTCTAAAGGATTAGATTTAAAATATTTTGTTCCATCAGGTTTTATTTCAGGTTTTAATATTGTTATATCATTATTATCAAGTATATCTTGTATACTATTTTCATCCATAGATATATCAATACTATATTCCTGATAAATTTTTTGAATCATTTTATAATAAAATAAGTTAAATGTCAAAATATTCATTTTAATTTTGTTTCCAAGTTTATCTTCAATTTCTTCTTTGATATTTACAAGTGAATATAACATAAAATCTCCAAATGACTTGAGTTTGTTATCAATAAAATAAAATTTTCCATAAAATATTTTTTCATATTCTTGATAATTTAGAAAATTAATGTCAATAAATTCATATTCTAAATAATAATTTAATTTATTTTCACAAAGATAATCTATAGATTCATAACCCGTTAAAAAATCTAAAATTTCATTATTTATTTTTTCTTCTTCTCTTTGTTTTTCTGTTAATAAACTATAATTTGCACTTGTAATTATTTTTTGTTCAATTTTTGCTTTTTCTATTTTTTCTGATTCAATTAATTTTAATTTTGTAAATTCATTTGATATTGTTCCATATAAATATTTTTGTAAATTATTTTTTATAATTAAGGGAAATAAATCTTTAATAATATCCAAGTTATATTTATAATATTTAATTATTTGAAGTAGTAATAAAGCCTCTGAATTATTAAATATAGGTAAATATGTATTAGAATCTATTTTTATATTTATAAATTCATTTTGGAAAAATACTATTAAATAATAATCATTTTTATTTTGAGCTAAAAATGAACTTTTAATTATATTTTCTTCATTTGAAATGTTATTTTCATCATTATAAATCCATCTTAAAATTTTCCAATCTATTCCTTCATAATTTAATAATATTTTATATCTATTTAACAACATGATATTATCATCAATAATATTAAATCTAACTCCAATATTAACCATATCGACATTTGATATTTTTCTTGTTGTAGAATCTATCCAACATAATATATTTGAATTATCTTCAACAATATTTAATAATTTATTTAAAAAGCTTTGTTCACTTAAATTTATTTGTTCAACATTTAATAAACTTAAATATATTTTTTCATTATCACCTTTTGAACTGATTAATTTAACATATCCATCTTCAACTTTTAACATATCGCCATAATACAATAAATTATTTATGGTTGGTTCTAATAATGTATATTGTCCTTGATTATTAACTATAAAATATTCTTCATTATAAAAAATTGGATTATCTAAATAATATGGTTTTGTAAATTTAAGTTCACCTGATAAATTAATAATACCATTAAATAAATTATTATTTGATATTTCTTTTACTGAATAAAAATTTTTTTTATTAATCACATATTTATACTCATATTTTGAAACGTAATTATTTGATTGGGTTAAATATTTTTCAATATTTATTTTATCATTTTCATTTTGCACAATTTTTTTACCCATTTTTTTTAAATCATTTGAAATAAATTCATTAAATGCTAAAGTTATATCTTTAACTTTTTTTGTTCCACCACTTATACTTAAGGGTATTTTTACTTCACCAAATTTTTCAAGAATTTTATCATAATCATTAATATCTTTAATAACATCAGGACTATTGTTATAAATATTTACTATATCACGTATATCATATTTATTTAATAAATCTTTTCCACAAATAACAATATTTCTATCCGATTTTTCATTAATTATATCTGATAAATATACTTTTTTAATGTCTTGACTATAGTTTATACTTGGAAATACAGGTATTTTTTGATAAATATTACCATCACATACTAAATTTGAAAAAACAAAACCACTTGATTCATCAAAATAAATTTTCTCCAAATTAATTAAATCAAATAAACTATCTACAATTGTTTTTTCAAAAGTTTTTCCTTGTTCAAATAATGGAATTGATTTGACTTTAAATGTTGGTAAATCAAATGTATAATTTTCAATTGTTTTGTTAAAAAATAAACTTAAATTTTTATCAGTGTATATTTCATCAACACCTCCTATTTGTTTTTTTTCATATTTGGCAAATTTAAATTCATATTTGTTATTAATATCTGATAAAACATATTCAATAAATTTTAAACTATCTAATATAACTCTTGGATCAGATATTCTTACCAAATGAACAAACATAGAATAAAGTTCATTAATCCAAGTATCTTGCTCTCTTGATATTCCATCTATATAATATTTTACACAAGTACCATTATGAACAACAAATCTAATTTCCATTCCAGCAAGATATTCTAAAACAATATCCATACCAGATGGTCTATAATATATTGTATCACTTGTTTCATTTATTTTAAATTGATAGTATCCATTTGAAAAATTTATTTTTGATATATCATCTATTGGTTTTTCTAAAGGAGGTAAAAAATCGGTTTGTTCTTCATCTAATTCTGTAACATCATATAAATCAGATTGTAATGTTTTTTTAGGTTTAATGTTTTTATTACCATTTAACTCATTTAATTTAATAAGATATTTAAAAATTTCTATAAAATTTGTGGCATATGGTATTTTTGGATTAATTTTAATTATTTGTTCTAAAGTAATTTCATCTGATGGTTTTGGTCTATAATTTTCTATGTCAATACAACTATATCCACCGTCTTTTAATAAATTTTCATTTAAATATTCATTATCATCATCTCCAATAAAAAAACCAATATTATTTTTTTTCTTACTCACTGCAATTCGAGCATATTTTGGATATAACTTACATAAGCCTTCATTAATATTTATAAAAAAATTTTTGAAAATTTTTTCAGTTTTATAAGAGTGATTAATTAAACTTAAAGTGTTATCAAATGTTTCTAATAAATTTATTTTATAAATTCCATCTTTTATTCCTTCATTTATAAATTCAAGTTTAGAATTAGATTTATCTACTTCAATAATTCTACTAAAAGGTTCAAATAATAATTTTCTTATTGAATTACCTTTTTTTAAAAATTTAATATAATCTGGATCTAAAAATTCTAAATATGGCAATGAATAATTTATAAATTGAATATTTTTAATGTATGAATTACATTCTAAATCATTTGAATATTCTTTATCAATTGGTGTACTTTCAAATATATTTAAATATACTTTTGTTAATAATTCAAGTAATTTTGATATTTTATTATTATAGACTGGTGTTTTTTCAATTACTTTTAAAAAATAATAATATTTTATTCTATTTGAGACATAAATTAATTTTAATTTATCATTTGAAACCATATTAATTTGTTTTTCAAATTCTAATACATCACAATATAAATGGGTTTTAAATGTATTTTTGTCTTTATTTATTAATTTTATAATTTCATTAATGTTTTTAATTGAGGTGTATACAAAAAATAATATATTAAATTGTCTTTCATCTAAACTCTCTAATTGTTCTTTTTCAATAATTTTACTTTCAAAAATATTTAGCAATTCAACAAAATTTTTTTTTGATTTTAAAGTATCCAAATCAATTAATAAATTTGTTGAATTACTATTATTATAATTAACTGGAATATAATTTAATTCATCAGATTTTATTAGTTCTAAACCATAATTAACAAAAGGATTTATTATTGTATTTAAATAATCTTTGTTATCAGTTGAAAGATAATTAAAAAAATAATCTATATAAGCATCCTTAGTATCTGAACCAAATGTATCAAGTTTGTTTAAAATATTTGTATATTTATTTTCTAATGTTTTTTTTATAATAATATAATTTGAAGAATATGTTATTTTATTCACTTGTTCAATATTAGATTCTTTAATTAATAATTCACATACAGATGTATCAGGAAATTGATATGGAAAATTTAATTGGGATACACTAGTCATTTTACAATTATTTATCATTTGAATCCACATTAAAAAAATATTAGATGATTTGTTTATATCAATTGAATTTAAATCAATAAATTTGAAAATAATACAAGATTTGTCAATTTTTAGTAAAGGTGCATTATTAATTATTCCTATTTCTCGTGGTTTGTAAGTATCTGAATTTTTAAAATATTCAAAATTTATTTTTTCAGGAAATTTTTTTGATAAATTATTAAAAAAATTATTTGATTCTGACAAGTCTTTTGTTGTCAATAAATCCATTGGTTCTTTCAATGTTTTAATAGATGAATTTAATACTATTGATTTTGATTCTACTTTTTCTTTAATCATTAATTCATAAATTTTGTCTAATAATAATTGATAATTTTGTGTTTCTGTATACCATATTGTAATTTGTTCTAATCCTTTTTTAATTATTTGAATATGTTCAAATAATTTTTGACTTGTTAATACAGATGAATTAATATCAATCATAAATTCCTCTAAAATTTTGTTTTTCATTTCTAAATCAACCATAACATATTCGGAAAAATCATTAAAATTTGATTTTAAAATATTGTTAATTAAAAGTAAATATGAATATTTATATATATTTATAGAATTATTTAGTTCACATATATTAATCCAATTTCTAAAACAAATATAAATGTTTTTTATTATACTTCCATTTTCCTTAATATCAAATGTTAAGTTAACTGTTTTTTGTAAAAATAACAAAGGTAATTTTATAATTTGATTTGTTAATATTTTACTTTTATAATCATCCATACCTATTTTTTTAATCAAATCATAAGAATTATTAATTAAATTTATAAAACTTGTTGCCATTTGGATTGTATCATTTTGTGTTAAACTATAAAAATAATCTAATTCTTTATTAATATTTTGTATTTGTTTAGTATATGGATCATTTAAATTCAAATCAATATTTATTCCTTCAAAAATATCCGTATTATTTTTGGGTTTTTTTGTAATAGGTTGATTTATAAATTTTAATTTTTCATGTTCACCATATTTTTTTTCTAATGTTTCTATTTTTGATGATTTTAATTCATCAAAAGGAGAATAAACATAATATTGACTATAGTCTTTTTTTAAACTATTAAAATTTAATTGTAAACTTTCTTCAAAATCCACATCAATTTTAACATTTTCCAATATTTTAACATAATCCATATATTCAATTAAAAAATGAACATATTTTGATAAGTTTATTTCAATCCCATTTTGTTTTTCTATATAATAATAATAATAAGAATCGAAATTTGAATCAGATAAATAATTTGATTTTATTGGATTTGGAACATTTTTATCTGAAAAAATGTATGAACCTATATTACCAATTCTTTTACCACTTATTTCATAATGAACTTTATCTTTATATTTATCTTTATCTGTATCTTTTGATAAAATTATATTTTCTCCTAATTTATAATACCAAGTATTAATAAATTTATCATATTTATTATTTTCGCAAAAGTTTGATATTGTATTCGCACAAACAGAATCATTTTTAAAAATAGTATTATCAAATGTATAATAAACATAATTACTTTTAATTGTTGGTTGTGGAAGTGTTGATGACCCATATATAACTTTATCAGCATAACATTTTGGAATTCCTAAATTTCCTGGCATTAAACTTGATACATTATTTGGTATATATAAACCAATATTCATATCACCAATACTAATTACATCAGCTAAAATATTATTAATTTTATCTTCACTTAAAATATTAGTAAAACACATTTTAAATTTTTTTATAAATATTTGTTTTGTTTCTTCATTACTCAATATATCTTTAATTTTTAGAAAATTTTTCAAATAACTTTTAGACATAAATTATTATGTATATAATATAATATTTATATTTTTTTTATTAGATAATTTTTTAATAAAAATTGAATTTATCATATAAATATTACAGTTAAACACAAATTAATATATAATATATTAATAATAATAATAAATAATGAAAACTTTTAGTTTTCTCAATAATCTTATATTTAAAACAAATACTCAACCAAAACAAAATAATTTTTCAGATAATGAAATTGATGTTATAAAGAAAATATGGGATGATTTAGTTAAAAAATCTTTTAGTTCGGAAGGTATTGGTGAAGATATTTTTAATTCTTTTACTAATATTGATGGTTTATTTGGAATTAGATTGTTTGAAACATTTGATTCAAAAAATAATAAATTCGTTGATTTTGAAGATTTTATTATTGGATTAGAAATAATTTGTTTTGATTCTATTGAATCCCACGCTAAATTTTTATTCAAGTTATTCGATGTAAATAAAAATTTAAAAGTAGAAAAGAATTTTATGAATATTATAATAAATTCTATTCCACATAATTTTATTTGTAAATGTTCACAAGAAAATAATATTATTTTAAATACGAAATCTGATTTACAATCCAACTCTGATTATGAAATATGGACAAATAATTGTATATGTAAAGATGCTTTTAATAAATTTGATACAAATCATCACGATTATCTTGATTTTAATGAATTTGAACAATGGATTAGGTCTAATGAAATCATAATTAAATATATAAGAAGTAAAATAAATTTTAGTCCTCAATTAGAATCCAAAAGAAAAAAATTAATGTCAAAAACAGATATTTTACCCATAACAATGTCAAATCCATCAACAACCAGATACGAAAGCTATATGTGGAAATTAGGCAAAAAAACTAAATTAAAAATAAAAAGATATTTTTTGTTATATGGATCTTGTTTATATTATTATAAATCAAAATCAGATTTTAAACCTAATGGAGTTATATTTTTAACAGGTTCAAATATAACAAAAGTTGAAAAAAATTTTTTACTAATTTCCGAATTAAACTTATGTACAGGAGAATTTAATAATCATCAAAAAAAATTATTTGAATGCGAATCTGAACAACAAAGAGACTGTTGGTTTGACAAATTACAAAAAGCATCATTAATTACACAATTTGATTCTGTTTATGAATTGGGAGAACAAATTGGTTTTGGTGGATTTAGTTCTGTATTTAAATGTAAAAGAATTCAAGACAATATTAATTTTGCAGTTAAAATAATTTCAAAAACAAATATGAAAGTTATCGAAAAATTAAATTTAAAAAATGAAATTTCAATTTTAAAATTAGTTTCACATCCAAATATTATACATATGGATGCTTTTTTTGAAACACAATCAAATATATATTTTGTTTTTGAATTAATTGAAGACGGTGACTTATTTAACAATATTAATAACAGAAGTACTTTTAAAGACTTTGAATTAAAAAAATTAGTAAAAACAATTGCTGAATGTTTAGCATATCTACATGAATTAGGAATTGTCCATAGGGATATTAAACCTGAAAATATACTTTGGGATAAAAATTCAGATAGATTAGTTTTAACGGATTTTGGATTAGCAAAAGTCATTTTACCCAATTCAAAATTATTAGATACATGCGGTACTTTAGATTATGTAGCACCTGAAATTATTAATTTAAATGGTTATGGTGATGAATCAGATATTTGGTCTTTGGGTATTATTATGTATTTGGTTTATTATGGAAAACTTCCATTTACTGGAAATGATGATTCAGAAACTATTTACAACATTATTTATAAAAAACCTATTTTAAATGATTCTAAAAATTATATGGCTAATGATTTAATTTTAAAACTTTTAGATAAAAATCAAAAAACCAGAATAACTGCTAAAGAAATTTTATCCCATCCATTTGTCATATGAATTTATTAAATAGTTTTCAAAAAATATGAAATTATAGAAGACATAGGTTCAGGAATAAATTTTAACAGAAGAGGTTTAAGAAAAATAATAGAATTATCAATAGATGGAAAAATAAATAAATTAGTAGTAGCTCATAAAGAT
>Ga0172363_10003222_pt1 | contig 13271 bp, 16 predicted proteins | sample LakKivs2_kivu2a2_FD_114541 | JGI IMG/M metagenome (GOLD analysis project Ga0172363, IMG submission 114541) | Sediment microbial communities from Lake Kivu, Rwanda - Sediment s2_kivu2a2 | ecosystem: Environmental > Aquatic > Freshwater > Lake > Sediment | place: Rwanda: Western Province, Lake... | reverse complement strand
TGAGCTAAAATTACAATAAAAAGCCAGAGAGTCATGTATTTATAGCGTTGTTTTTACAAATTTCCGCGTAAATTTTACTACTGGGGCGGGGGGTTCTTTTTAGGTTATTTTTATAATCAATTTCGACCAAACCGAATCTTGGCTTAAAGCCCCAAGCCCATTCAAAATTATCAATCAATGACCAGTGAAAATATCCCCTGATATCAACCCCTTCTTCTATTGCCCTATGAACCCACCCGAGATGTTCTGCAATAAACTTTTCTCGTCTGCTATCATCAGCATCGGCTAAGCCATTTTCCGTAATAAAAATCGGCTTATTATATCTTTTTAAATCTTTCAAAACATAGTAAGTTCCTTCAGGGCAAATCTCCCAACCTGTATCTGTTTTCTCCCTGCGAGAAAGCTTTAATACCTCGAATAATGAATGATGAAGATAATAATTCAGACCAATAAAATCTTGATGATTTTTAATTTTATTTAAAAAATAGAAATGTCTAATATATTTAATAGGAGCTAAAAGTCCGGAAAAATACATAACAAACTCACTCATTCCAACCATCTTGCCAGGAAAATCTTTATGAATTATCTGATAGGTTTTATTATGAGCATCGAGCAGATTATTTAGAACCTTTAAAAATTTAAAGAAGTTTTTCTTAAAGGGCGGCCAGCGCTTTTCAAAAAAAGAAAAGGAAGAATATAAATATGGTTCATTAAAAGTAATCCAGAACTTCACCTGGGGCAAACTTTTTACTAAAAACTCTGCGTAACGGATAAAATATTTAATATTCTTTTTATAAAGCCATCCTCCCTTATCTGCAAACCAAATCGGCAAAGTATAATGATTTAATGTTACAAACGGCTCTAAATTTCTTTTTTTAAGAGCTAAAATTACTTTTCTATAATGTTCAATCTCATTTTTATCAAATTTCCCTTCCTCTGGCTCAATACGCGCCCACTCGATTGAAAATCTATGGGCATTATTATTCGTTGATTTAGCTAAATCAAAATCCTCTTCAAACCGATTATAATGGTCGCAGGCAATTCCAGCATCATACTTTCCCCCCGCATTGCTCCAGTCGTTTCTAATCCCTCCCTCCACCTGATATGCCGAAGTCGCTGTTCCCCAATAAAACCCCTTTGGAAATTTTAAAATCATTTTAGGGCAAACCAACAAACTTTGCGCAGCGAGCGGCAGGCCGCGATAAACAGCGGGATGAAACGTGCTTCGTGAGCAAGCAAAGTTTCTTGGTTTGCTATTGAACCAATAAAATCTTATTATAATTATCAGTCAAAATTGTTTTTATATCTTTGGTCTTCAGGTCTAATCTATTTAATTTAAAATTCTCTCCTTCTTTTTCTTTCTCCAAAAAATACAGATATCTTCCGCCTTTATCAAAAGTCAACTGACTGACATAACTACCGTTGTATATGCTGTCATCGGTTTGATTTTTAATGTCAACCAAATGAATGGTTTCTGTCACCGCACCCCCCTTATCTTCCTCTTGCTCGGTGTAGAAAAATTTTTCGCCATCATCTATCCATAATCTGTCGCTGATTTCATCAGTAGTCAAAACTTCCAAAAACTCCCTCTTTTCAAAATCACCCAGATAAAGAATGGTAATTTTTTTGTCTCCGGTATCATTTATAATCTCGTAAAGAAATTTTGTACCCGAACGAGAATATTCTACATTATTGCAATTCTCCAAAAAATTCTCGCAGTCACGCGGCACCAAATAATCCACTTGTTTGGTTTTCGGGTTTATTCTTCCCATACTACGGTTATTCACATCCCAAAGTCCCTGAAAATAAATATAATCCCCGGACCAACGCTGGAGTAAAACAACGTTTTCGTCAAAATCGGCCAGAAACCTCGCTTCCTCGCCATCGGGTTTACTTATCCAGAGTTCTCTTTTCCTGCCGCTTTCTTCTATTTTCTGATAAGTGGATTCATCAACTTGTTTAACCCAGGCGATCTCCGAATCATTCGGAGAAAAAACCAAACTTGCCGAATCAATTTGCTGATTAATTTCTTTTTCTTCGTCATTTCTTAAATTTACCAAGGTGGGATTGTAAACCACTCTCATTGCTATCATGCCTTCTCCGAGATCTAAATCTTCTACCGGCGCTTCGCCAACCTGTTTGAAGTAAATCATAATTTTTCCATTATTGGAAAGATAAGAACGCCGGGGTGGTCGGAAGTCACCAGGATCGATTTCCCGGGCAGGAATAGAAAGAATTTTTTCGCTATGACTGTTTTTAAGTAAAAATAAATTCACCTTATCGCCTTCAACTTGATAATAAAAAACTCCCCGACCAAGGACTGGGCTTAAATATTGCCAAATCAAAAAACCTAATCCGATTCCGATTATAATAGCAATCAAAATAAAGAAACTTTTCTGTTTCAATTCCATAAATTTAATATATCACATTTTTTTTTGTTTTTCCACTTTTCTCACCCTTTCCTCATCCATGCCGAAATGATGGGCAATTTCGTGCCAGACAGTGTTTTTGACTATTTCTTTAACGTGTTCGTTATTTAGGGCCGTTTCTTCAATCGGCTTTTGAAAAATGGTTATTTTATCCGGCAAAACCCCGGAGTAAAATCCTCTTTTTGTCTGAGGTATGCCCTCGTAAAGACCGAAAAGTTTGGAGTCCTTCCCAATCCTCAATTTTTTTCTCTGTTCCTCGGTCGGATTATTTTCAATCACAATATCAACATTATCCAATTTTTCCAAAAATCTTTTTGGAATTGCTTCAATTCCCCGTCTCACTAATTCTTCAAATTTCCCCCTGTCCATATTATTTCTTTATTACAATCATAACCTTCTTAATCTCCAAAATCGGCTCCTTATAACCGGTTGGATAATCCTGAAGAGCGTTTTCCAAAATATTTTCTTTATAACGATATTTTTCACCATGGCGGGTGCCCGCATCATTAGTAATAAATTCTCCTGTATTGAAATCATAACCAATAATCACCAACATATGCTCTAATGGCCCGGGCGGGGTATAATATGGATTGCCCAATTTTCTGCCGTTTACCGGCACAATTACCAAATTTCCGTTTAATAGTTGATTTATTATATCTTCAGCAACAATGTCTTCTTTAACTTCAACATTGTAATAATCAAAATAATCCTGCATAATCTGGGCCGTGTCAGCTGCCGAATGGTCGTAAAAATTATTGTATTTTTCTATTTCAAAATCAGCAAATTTCTTCAGCTCCGCAGTTGCTTCTTCTTTGGAAATCAATTTTACTCCCCTAATCCATAAATCTGCCATCAATAATGACGCCTCCTCACAGGCATTCTGATAAATCGGGTCGCTCCATTGACCAAATGGCGCCTGGGCAAGAAAAGGCACATCCAGCAACACAATATCTGACGTCTCTGGCACCGAATTAATCGTTTCCGGGCTATCCGCTATCGTATTATCTGGCGATGAATCTTCTGGAGTTGAAATAACGTCCGAATCCTTCTGTTGGCCACAATCAGTCGTCGGCATCGGTGTTTTGGGATTACCGTGTTTTATCCACTGACCATTATCGCAAATCCAGGTATCTTCGGGACCACCGAATAAAAACCTGACTACCAAAATTACTCCGATAATCAGAATCAGAATAACCGAAATTGAAAATAATTTTTTCATTATTCGCTCGTTTTGCCGTCAAAATGCTCGCTGTCGCTTTCTGCCTCTTCTTGGCTGGCATGCACTACGCCATCGCGATGATGCGGCGGAGAGTATATGGTATAAAGCTTGAGAGAAGCCGATTCCGAGGTATTGACAATGTTATGCCTTGTGCCTGCGGGAACCACTACTGCATATTCTGCTTTTATCTCGTGCTCTACCCCGTCCAAAACAACCTTCCCCTCTCCTTCTTCGAAGCGAAAAAACTGGTCAACATCCTCATGAACCTCTTCCCCGATTTCTTCGCCCGGTTTTAAACTCATCAAAACCAATTGAGAATACTTGCCGGTATAAACCACCTGACGGAAATTGTTGTTTTCCGTTGTCGCCTGACCAATGTCTTTTACGTATCCTTTCATAATTTTTGTCTTATTAATTATTATCTCTAATCATAAAATATAATCTTAGCATTTTTAAAACCCGAAGCAAACAGATTTCGGGTTTTAAATTATGCATTTACATTTATTATGGCTGGTTCGGCATTTGCGGCCTCATTTGAATCGATTGGGCAGTAATGCTGCCATCCTGATTTGTCGTACCATTCACCATGACTGTCTCTCCGACTTCCAAATCGCTCGAGTTTCCATCTGTAAATTTACTAACCTGAGTGTTGTCGGAAAAAAAGATGATTTTCGAACCGCCGTCTTGCATTTTAACCGTGATACTTTGATTGTCTCTGGAAATAATTTCACCAAGCACGAAACCACTGTCTCGATTCCCAATTAAACGCATGCTGCCGACATTGGCTCCCATTTGTTCAATTCTTTGCTGTCTTTCCTCTGCTGATAGATTTTCGAATCCTTGAAAATTTCTTTGGGAAAGATTGTCTGAATTTTTACTTTGGCCGTATTTCATGCCTGCGAAAAACGAACCTACTGCTACTATAATTACTATGACAATAATCGGTAATATTTTTTTCATCAAGATGTCTACAAATTACTAATTACCACAAATTTACAAAAATTTATTTGTATATTTGTAAAAAATTTGTACTTTTGTAGCCTTATTAATAATTATTCGTAACGTAATGCTTCTATGGGGTTAAGTTTGGAGGCGCGACGAGCCGGATAATAGCCGAAAATAATTCCGATAGCGCCGGAAACGCCGAAAGCCAAAAGAACCGAAGATAAAGAAATCGCGGTGTTGATGCCGCCGAATTTTGAAATTGCCAGAGAGGCAAGCCAGCCCACGAAAAATCCGATAATCCCGCCGATAAAAGTAAGCATAACCGCTTCGACAAGAAACTGTTTACTGATATCGTTTTCCTTGGCGCCGATTGCCTTGCGCAATCCGATTTCCCGGGTTCGTTCGGTTACAGTTGTAAGCATCATATTCATAATCCCGATACCGCCAACAATCAAAGAAATACCAGCAATCGAACCAAGTAATATAGTAAGAGTATTACTTATCGAGGAGGCGCTCGAAATAATGTCGGCTTGATTCATAATGCTGAAATCAGCGTTTTGGAGATCCGAAATATTGTGACGGCTTAATAATAAAGAACTAATTTGTTCCTGCATTATTGTCATCGAGGCCTGGTTAACTGCCTGGACATTGATGGTGCTCAAATAACTACCGCCGACTAAAAAACGCTGGGCAGTGGAAAGAGGAATAAATATCCTGTCGTCCTGACTGCCAAATCCCGTGCCTCCTTTTGCCTCGGTTATCCCGATAACCTTGAATTCAATGCCTTTAATCCGGATTGTTTGCCCGATAGGGCTGGTATTTTCACCAAAGAGGTCATCTCTGGTTGTGGGACCCAAAACCGCTACTTTCGACAAGCTCTTCACATTTTGCTCGGAAATAAAGGACCCTTCGGCAATCTCAACGTTCCTTACGATGGAATATTCGGCAGTTACCCCAAGAACCTGGGTATTGGTATTCGTTCCTTTTGCCGTAATCTGATAACGACTTGAAACTTCGGGGGCGACGGCCTTGGCAAGAGTTATTTCCTCTTGGATTGCTTCGGCATCATCTTGGGTAAGGGTCTGGGCTGAACCACGGCCAGCGCTAACCTGTGAGCCAGCACTGCGTTGAAATCCGGGCATTATCATCACTAAATTCGACCCAAGCGATTCAATGCTTGACTGGATAGACCCGGTTGCGCCTTGACCCACAGAAATCATGGCAATAACCGAGCCGATACCGATGACAATACCCAAAATTGTAAGCCCTGAACGGGCTTTGTTTACAAATAAAGCTGCGTATGTTTCCTGAAATAAATCGCTGATTATCATAAATTATTTCTGATTAATAAATCGCTGATTATGGTTTTTCTCATCGCTGGCAATAACGCCGTCGCGGATGTAAATAATCCGGTCAGCGTGTTCAGCCACGTAACGCTCATGGGTAATAAGCACGATGGTGCGGTTCTGTTCGGAATGAAGTTTTTGGAATGCTTCTAAAACAACCTCGCCCGTTTTGGTATCAAGATTACCAGTTGGTTCGTCAGCCAGAATAAGGGCTGGATTATTTACCAGGGCGCGGGCAATAGCCACTCTTTGCATCTGACCCCCGGAAAGCTGGTTGGAAAGATGGTAAAAATGGGATTCCTCCAGCCCCGAATTTTGAAGCATTGCCCTTGCCTTTGTCTCGCGTTCCTCCCTTGGAATGCCGGCGTATATCAGGGGTAAAACCACATTTCTTAAAACCGTGGCCCGAGGAAGTAAATTAAAAGACTGAAAAACAAATCCGATTTTTTTCTTTCTGATATCGGCCAGTTCGTCATCGGATAACTCCGCTACATTTTGACCATCAAAAAAATATTCACCACTTGTAGGAGTATCGAGGGCGCCCAAGATATGCATCAGGGTTGACTTGCCTGAACCCGAAGGACCCATAATTGCCACAAACTCCCCATCTTGGATAATGAAAGAAACGCCTTTAAGCGCCTTTGTCTCAATTGCTTGCCCTGAGCTTGTCGAGGGGCTTTAATATATCTTAGTAATGTTTTTACACTCAATCATAGTTCAATAAATTCACTGCGAGTACCCTTAACGAATCATCATCATTCCAGGTCCCTGAAAATTACCTCTCTGCTGGGTTGAGGTGGTGGTACCGGCGTTGGTAATGGTTTGTGTCACTACCGTATCGTCTTCGCTTAGACCGCTTATAATTTCAGTGTATGAATCATTGGTTAAGCCGATTTCAATCTGCTTTTGGACAGGAGGGGTATTTAAAGTCAAACCACTAACATCAGCTGCGGCTTGGGTTGATAAAGTTGACCCGCTCAATGTCTCCACATAATAGATGCCGCCTTGAGATTTTATTGCTGAATTGGGCACCAATAAAACGTCCTGTTTTACATCGGTGATAATCGAAGCCGAAACGCTCATCCCCGGTTTAACTCTGTCATCCTGAGTATCAAAACCAATTTTAATATTATAAGAAACTACGCCCTGAGTGACGGTACCGACTGTGTCAACCTCCAATACCTCGCCAGTGATACTTAAATCTTCAATCGCATCAAAAGTAAAAGTAGTTTTTTGACCAACCTTAACTTTTGCCACATCAATCTCATTAAGAGAAATCTCGGCAATTTTCTGTTTCGTGATAAGAGTTGCCGCAGCGGTGCCAGCGGAAACAGAGTCGCCCTTCTCGACATTCACCTTTGTAATAATGCCGTCAAAAGGGGCGTAAACATAACAGCCAGCAAGGTTTTCTCGGGCAGTGGCTAAAGCAGCTTCTTTTTGCTGGATTGCAATTTTCTTGGTCCTAATCTCTAAATCATCAGCGCCTTCCATTAATTTTTCAAGCGATAATTCCTTTTCTTTTATCGAATATTCGGCGTCCACAAGCGCCTGTCTGTTGCTCTCAAATGACCTCTGAACCTGCAAAAGATTTGAGAGATAGCTATTCGCTTTTGAACTATAAGACCTTAAATCCGACTGATATTCACTCACGGCACTGAAAATGGGTTGATTTCTTTTGGAACGGTAGTTTACCCAATAGTCCAGCACATTAATCTCATTTCTAACGGTTTCAGCCACCGACCTTAAGGTTTCTAAGGTTTCTTCTAATAAATCCTCGATGACCTCTTCCTCAGCATAACGACTGGTATTTTTGTAATTGTCAAAATTTTCAGCATATTTGACGCTGGCTTCATCATAAGCATCTCTGGCTTTATTTATAAATCTCTCCAGCTCATCTCTGTCGTCAACGCCAATGGAATTAATCAGGGCAGAAATGTTCCAATAACCGGCAAGGGTTTTTTCGCTATCCCCTATATCGTATCCGTACAAAACGTTGCTCAGGCCAGTCATGATGCCGGGTAAGTCAAAAAATGCGTCAGTAACGCTGTTAAATGCATCCTCGTAACCTTCCTCAATGTTATTTTGGGCATCTTCTTTTGCATTTTTTGCCTTAACCAACGAATTTTCTGCCTGAAGAACATCAAGTTCATCCGGCGGTTCTAACATTTCCTGTAATTGGACTTGGACTGTCTCAAGGCTTATCTCTGCGTCTTGAACCGCTCTTCTGGCGTCGCTTGCGTCTATCTGGAGAAGTAAAACACCTTTTTTCACCTCCTGGCCATTTTTTATGCCGACATGGATTACATCACCCGAAGCTTTCGGCTTGATGTTTATCTCGTCAGAAGCAGAAATCTGACCGCTCCCGGAAACGGAGACGATAAGCGTTCCTTTTTCTACTGCCGCCAAAACATAACGAACTTCGTTGTTGCCGCCCTTCAAGGCTCCATACCCCAAATAACCACTGCCGATTATCAACAGCAAAATTACTCCCGTGATAAATTTATGTCGGGCCATTTGTTTAAATATTTTGGATACATTTAAAAACATATCTATGTTTGTTTGTATATAATATCCGCCCCCAGCGTCCGAATTGAATCAGACACCGGGGAGCAGATATGGGATACAATATTAATTTTATTCTATTGGCTTATGTTGTTAATCTTCTCACCAAAACCCTGAAGCCTTTCCACGATATCAGGATTATCCGAGGTAATGGTTATCTGGATTCCGTTGTCGATATTTACAACTTCGCGATTAATCTTATCGCCATATTCTCCCAATTTTAATCCGAAAAAATATCCACCAAATCCAGGTCCGAATCCGCCTCCTGGTCCAAGGCCCATCGGCATTAAACAATCCATATCTCCTGCTGCTTCCTCCATCATTCCCCTTCGCTCGTCTTGGGTTGCATTTTGCCATTCTTCGGAATTTTTAAGTTCTTCCATGACTGCTTTGCATTCTTCCCTATTCACTCGGAACTCCTTCATCTTTGCTTGCCGTTCTTCCGAAGTCATGTCTTTCCATTCCTCCATTTTTGCCTGCCACTCTTCGGAGTTTATTCCGGCTCCGTTGAATCTACCCCATCCGAAAGCATCAACCTTAAAAGCATTGAGGGCGAAACCACCGGCAACAAACGCGCCAAGAACCAAAGCAGCAATAGCTATTTTTGTTTTTGTTAACATTTTTAAAATCCCTGTTTACTGATTATTCTTTCGACCTTTCTATGTTACGCCTATTATTACAATCCAAATATAAATTTATTTCAAAATCCCCACGCCAAAATTTTGGCGCGGGGATAAATATACGAACTAATTATTTATCTTGAGGGTATGGGTCGTAAAGGTCTGGGCCCGCGATACCTGATAAATTCTTTGAATTCACTATCGGCTTTTATAATGCCCGATGCTTTTATCGTCTCGTTAATCTGTTTTCCGAGAACAATCACGGCATCTCCCTCATTGAATTCTTCATTGCCCGGAAGACGAGTATCGGAAACTATGATTACGTCTATTGCCTGCCCATTGGGCTGTTCGATGCAAAAACCTTCGTCGGTTATCTCGGAAATTATGCCGCGGTGAGCATCGGACGGTCCAGGCATTTCGTATTGGCGATAAAATGTTCCGATTACGGGCAATTGGTTTTCCCTGGCTTTCCAGAAAAATCCCGAATGAAGCGGGGTTTTAACAATAATAAAACTGCCCAAAAAGATAATTACAATAATTACTAATATTGAATAGAGAATTGGCCGACGATAGGCAAAAGAAAAACGCTTAACCAATATTTCCAGTATTACAATCAACAACATGGCAATCAGAATTAAAATCCAGGGAGAAGAAACAAATAACATTCCGAAGCCCGGAAGGCCGAGTCTGGGCAGATACCATATTCCACTTATTCTGAAGATGAAAAAGATGAAACTTACTAGATACAAAATAAAAAACGCCACGAAAACAATGCTCAGAGCGATGAAAACGCCCCTCAAAACGAAATATATCCTCGGTCGCATCTTTACCTTCTCGCTTTTTATTCTTTTAAGCACTCTTTCGCTAAAAGATGATTTTTTTTGATTTTCGTTCATATTTGATAATCTGATTTTTGATAAATAGACCTTATAATTTTTTTACCCCTTTTAAGCCTGACGCTGACGGTCCCGATGGGAATGTGTAAAATTTCCGCAATTTCTTTATAACTTAAATCTTCAAAAAAATAGAGAACAATCGGCTCGCGGTATTTTGGGTCCAATCTGTCCAAACATTTATTGATTGCCTGCTCAAACTCTTCTTTGCCGATTTGTTTATCGGTATTTTCTTTTGATACTGGATGGGGAAACAATGTATCGGGGTCGAAAAAAGATAAAGGGCTCTTGCTTTCTTTTCTAATCGCATTAACAAATTCGTTGTGAGCAATGCGATAAATCCAGGGGGGAAATTTTTTCCTAACATCAAAGCTCCTGATGTTTTTATAGGCCTTAATGAATATCTCCTGAACAATGTCTTCTATGTCCTGAAAATTACTAAGAAATTTCCTACCATAACGTTTTATCTTTTCTTCGTAGCGTTTAACCAAAATCCCGAATAAATCAATATCACCCGATTGAACCAAGCGAGCTATTTCTTCGTCCGTCTGCTCTGAATTTTTTTGTCCCATAATGTTAATACAATAATAACAGAACTTTATTTCGCCTTAAAATTTCTTGAAAATTCTTCTTAGTTCTTCCCTGGCTTGGCTTAAAATCCTTTTCTGTTTTGGATTTAAATTTTTGCCAGCCCGGTTGATGTAAAAATTGAGCATGGACATGGCTGACTGGAAAGGACCTGCTTTTCTTCTGTCGCTTAATTCAGCTGACATTTTCAGGGATAAAGCAATTTTTCTCGGATTTTTCCAAGTGAAAACTCCTTGTTCCAAATCCAAGGCATTACTTTCCTCGGTTACTTTCTTGGACCAATATTTGTTAGTTGGCATACCTTCCATTCTACCCCCAAATCAATTTTTTTCCAAATTTGATAGGATAAACAAAAAATCGCCCGAAAATAAAAAGCCACCAACCGTATCTTGGTTGATAGCTTATTCTTCAACAGGTTTACCTTCTTCTGTATTGCTTTTTGTTCTGCCTCACTAAAGGCTAAATTTTTCATTTTGCCTCCTTGCAATCCCACTCTACCAAAAACCCTTGCAAAAAGCAAGGGAAATAAAAAAATGGGCCGAGAAGGCTCGGCCCACTGCTTCGTTGCTTTGAACTAAAAATCAACCTCCCATTGCGTTCGGATTGCGTAAGGTTTCGTGGCAGTTGCGCTGATTTGAAAAATGAAAGCTGCCTTTTCTCCTAACCCTTTCACAAACTTCACAATCGGTCCGGCACTGAAAGATTTCTTCCAGTTTCCGTTTTCTTTCCAGAAATTGTAATCAGCCCTGATGCCCGCCTTAAATCCTGGAAAATCGTAGTATAGAACGGTCTTTGCCCAGGCAAAAGAGGATTTACCCTTGACGATTGCTTGGTTGAAGAAACCCATCACCATCGGCGTTATCTTCCCGAATTTGAACATTGCCACATTCAAGAAGGATAGATATTCTGGTTTAACACCATCCTTGTCTTTACCGAAAGCAAACCCTACTGGTGACAGAATAATACCGTGGGATGTCTTGAATATCGGACCAAACCATCCCCAAATTCCATTTTCGAACAGTATCAGTCCTTCCGTTGTCTTTTTATCCATATGCAGGATAAACAATGATAAATCGTGCTTGCCACCAGTCGTACTGGTGCTGAACTCAACCATATTGTCTTGAGCCCGCAACATAATGGCTAAAAGCAATAAACAGGCCGTGGCTACAGAGAAGGAAAATTTGAGTGTTAAAAGAGACGCAAAAAAGGAAAAAACTAACGGGACGATACTGAAACCCAGGACAACCAGAAGCTTGACTACGTAATACGCCCACGGAAATGGGAAGTAAAACTTGGCCGAAGTATTCAGGAAATTCCTGTAATATTCGACTGCTTCTTTTGCTGTTGCATAGCGGGCGTTCATCCGACCCAAATCCTTTCTCATCCAGTTGTCCAAAACGGCATTGTAGGTCTTACTGTTGGGAAAATAGTAAACGCTGTGGTACTGAAAGTCGGTTTTGGCCATAATCTGCTCGTTGATCCACTTCGGAGAAATCGGAGAAGTTCCTCGGGCATTGGAAATCCTATTCAAGAACCCAAAAAGATGTTCTGGGTACTCGATGGTCCCGATGCTCTGCCGGACAGCGAGTTCACGATTGTGGAAAGCCTGAACCTCATCCTTTGTGACGATGATACTCGTCATCACCAAGATAAAAACAGAAAAGCCGATCGCAAAACCCTTAAAATTCTTTCGAAGCATGTTATTCCTCCTTTTGATTTATTTTCCGCAAACAGCGGATTGTTAAAGATATTATTATGATAGCATAATATTATGCGATTTGTCAATATCAGTGGAACTCCGGGAAATAAAAAAATGGGCTGAGGCGAAAGTCTCAGCCCGAAGGTTCTCAGAAAAAATCCTCCTTCTTTTCAAAATAGCGTAATCCGTTCTCATCAACCCCTGCTTCTACAAAATCATCAAACAACGGGGAAAGAATTGGCTTGACATACTCGAGAAGATTACCCATTACCCTTCGCATCTCCCAGTGAGCGCGTCTGGATGTTCTCATGGTGAAGATATGTCGCCATTCGCGGAAATTGGCAGAAATAACGATTTGAGATTTAATTCCAATTGGTAAAATCTGACGAGCATCTTCAGGAACCCAACCGGCTTTTCTTAATCCACGATAGAATTTCTCAACCTCGGCAAACATTTCTGCCATTGATATCCTTCTGCCATCTTCAAGTAGTACTTTTTCGTTCTCATCGCGATGCGGCGGAACAACGCATTTCAATTGGAATTTTTCCAAATCCGGGCCCTCCCCTTCTCGGGCGTAGTCGACATAACGGGTTGATTCTTGAGAAATTGCCGTAAGACGATGCCTAACCTGCTCATGGGTAAATCCCCGGGAAAGATTATTGAACTGGACGGTCATATTACTGTGCTCAATTACGCTCTCGTGTCCGCGCTTCAACAACATTTTTATAAAGTTCTTGGCTGTCTCTTCGGTAATTTCTCTTTTTTCCGACTGATAACATGTTCTGCCCGCTCTTTCTATCCTTAGAAGCTGGGCTTTTAATTCTGGGATTGGCGTCAAGATAATAAAGCTTCCGGCATTTTTTAATATTTTCAATTTTTCCTCCTTAAATTAAAATGATGCTATCCCCACTCTATCAAAAACCCTTGCAAAAAGCAAGGGATTTAATTATTTACTGCCGGGTCCTGACTA
>Ga0172363_10003218_pt1 | contig 13280 bp, 8 predicted proteins | sample LakKivs2_kivu2a2_FD_114541 | JGI IMG/M metagenome (GOLD analysis project Ga0172363, IMG submission 114541) | Sediment microbial communities from Lake Kivu, Rwanda - Sediment s2_kivu2a2 | ecosystem: Environmental > Aquatic > Freshwater > Lake > Sediment | place: Rwanda: Western Province, Lake... | reverse complement strand
GGCGCCCGGCTGGCGAGGCGCGAGGAGGAGGAATACTCGACGTATTGCGACGACGAGCAACGACGCCAGCCGGGATGGATCGGCCGTCCAAATTCGCACAGATATCTTCGAGCGGGTCCTTACGCCTGGAACCTTGCAATCGGCGAATTGTCGCTATGATCGGTGTCGCTCATGCCGCGTTCCTTCTCACTTCTGGTCCTGGCTCTGCCCGGTCTCCTGTTCGCCGAGGCCCGGGGCAGAGCGAATTCGGCACGGGCGGGCGAATCTGCGTCGTATCCGTGGCTGGGTGCGAAGCCTGAGGGCTCGATCGGAAGTCGCGTGCCCGTGCCGCGAGAGCCGGTACGCAACCTGCGCCACCGGCCGTCGCGGCCGAGCGGCCGCGGCTGTTTCGGTTCGGGCGACGGTTTCTTCGGCTCGTTCGTCAACCCGCGCATCGACGACAGCGAGCGCCCGTGCCAGGTGGCCTCGCGCCCCTTCCTCCTGCCGCAAGGAGGCGCGTCATGACCTGGCCGGGCCGTTTTGCCCTCAAGATGCTGGGGCAGATGCTGCTCGTCGCGCTCCTCTCGGCGCTGCTTTCGGCCTATGCCTTCTATTACGTGGTCCACCGCTTCGCCGATTTCGCGGTCGAGCAATCGGCTCAAGTCGCGTCCGCGTCGAAGCACGCCGCCGACGTCTTCCGTGCCTACTTTGCCGATCGCAAGGAGTCCTTCCGGCGGCGCGCCCAGGCCATCGCCGAGCAAGGGGAGCCCGACGTGGACAGGCTGGCATCCACCGAGGGACTCCTGCGCGCCCGTCTGCTCGAAGGCGGCGAGGAGGTCGAGGCCTGGGAGGCCGAGCCCGAGGTCCTGGCTTGGTCGCGCGAAGCCCCGCCCATCGTGACGGCCTTGCCGGCCGAAGGCGAGGGCCAGCCGCCGCGCGTGCTCGAGCTGACCTTCGGCATCCCGCTTGAGATGTACGAGGACTTCCTGTCCCTGCGCGACGCGATCGACAAGCAGCAGCAGCTCGACCGTGTGTATGACCTGATCCTGCCCCGCTTCCTCCGCCAGTACGTCATGATGGTGTTGGTCATGCTGGCCGCCGCGCCGATCATCGGCTGGTTGTTCGCGCGCCGAGTGACCCGGCGGGTGGCGCGCCTGCACGAGGCCGCGCGCCGGGTGGGTGCCGGCGATCTGCAGGTCCGCGTGGCTCCCAAGGGCAAAGACGAGCTCGACCTGCTGGGGCGCGCCTTCGACGGCATGGTGGCCGAGCTCGGCCAGACCCGCTCGCGGCTCGAGTATCTGCAGAAGGTCTCGGCCTGGCAGGAGGTGGCGCGCCGCCTGGCCCACGAGATCAAGAACCCGCTCACCCCCATCCAGCTCGCGATGCAGGAATTGGCCAGCAAGTACAAGGGCGACGATCCCTCGTACCGGCGCTTGCTCGACACGGCCGGCGAGATTCTGCGCGAGGAGATCGCGGGACTGCGCCGCTCGGTCGAGGATTTCTCGGCCTTCGCCAAGCTGCCCAAGGTCGAGCCCACGGCCATCGACCTCAACCAGCTTCTCGCCGAAATCGTGCGCCTGCAGCCCGATTGGCAGGCAGCCGTGACGTTGTCGCCGAGTCCGGCCCCCGTGCCCGCCCTGTGCGACCGCACCCTCTTTCGCCGGGTGCTGGCCAATCTGGTCGAGAACGCCATGCAAGCCGCCGAGGCCGTCAACCGGAGCCCCACGGTCCTCATTCAAACCGAGGTGCGCGGCGAGCGCGCCGCCATCATCGTCGATGACAACGGACCCGGTGTGCCGGAGGCCGAGCGGGAGCGCATCTTCGATCCCTACGTGACCCACCGCGAGGGCGGAACCGGGCTGGGTTTGGCCATCGTGCGCAAGATCGTGATCGATCACGGCGGCGACGTGAGCGTGGGCCCTTCTCCGGCGGGAGGAGCGCGCTTCGTGGTGGAGCTGCCCCTCGCCCAGGACGGCGCGGCGGCGGCGGCCCAAGCACCAAGTTCGTGAAACGGAGCGGGTAAGGACCCGCTCGCAGATACCCGTGCTATTGGGACGGCCGATATGAAGTTGGCGCAGCCGGGCTTTGCCCGGCGGAGCCAGAGCGCGGGAAGGTTTGGAAACCCTCCCAGGGTTTCCATCACAATGAAGCTAGCCTGCCATCCTTCACGCAGGTGACCACGGATTGTCCAATGTGCTTCGTCGGAAAACCAATCGTCGTGAACAATGCGGGCTAGCGCCTGGAGAGGCGCGCGAGGAGGAAGGGCACGTCTTCCTGGGCAATCTTTGCCTGGGCAGCATCGTGTTCGGGCCCTGATTTCTGCTTGCCAGGAAGCCCGGCGCGGATGGGCGTACACTTGCCTCATGGCCGAAGCCGAGGCACCACCCCAAGCGCCCAGGAGCCGTCCCGGCCCGCCTGTGAATCGCGGTCCCGCCCTGCTACGGCGAATCCTCGAAGCTTGTCGCGGCGCTTGGCGCTTTGCCGCCCGGCCACCGCGCGGTCTCTTGGTGGTGTTGTTGTTGCAGGAGGCCGCGTTCGGGCTCGCCATCGGGCTCACCGGGGCTTTGCCGCTCGGCGTGCGCGAGCTGCATTCGGCCGGGTCGATCTTGGCCTTTGCCCTCGGATCGCTGTCGGCTGCGCTTCTGCTCAGCCTTGCGGGTTTGGCCTGGCTGTCCGTCATCAACCTCGTGCCTTTGCGGCCCGTGCGCCGCGTGCTCTCCTTCTGCTTGTATCTCGCCGTCTATCTGCCGCTCTACAACCTCGGCTTCTACTTGTTCTCGCGGCACCTGGCCGATGCCCAGCTTCTGCGTGACGCGCCCAGCTACTTCCGTCACGCGCCCGCGGCGCATCTCTTCGCGCTGGCGGTTGTCACCCTGGTGTACTTGTCGCTCACCGTGCTGAGTTGGCGCCGGCGCCTGTTTGGCGAGGCCTTTCGCGATTCCTCCACCGAGGGCGGTCATGCACGCTCGCGCGAGTCATTCGCAATCGCGCTGGCCGCGGTCGCCAGCCTGGCGCTCTCGTCCGGGCTTTCCGCGACCCACAAGGAATTCGCGCCCGCCATGTCGACCGCGGCGCACCTTACGACGGGCTATCTGCCGAACGTCCACCTGGCGTTTCTGCCGGTGGGGCGGTCACGCGACGCCTTCCTCGCGGATTCGTCGCCGGTGGATTCCTCGCTGCTCCTGAAGGTCAAGGACGTCGACACCTACCTGCGCGGATTGCGGGACAAGACGCCCGCCGCGCGACCGAACATCCTGGTCGTGATGCTCGAGAGCGTGCCGGTGGACCACGTGAGTGCCTACGGCTACCGCCGGCCCACGACGCCCAACCTCGACCGCCTCGCCGCGCAGTCGCTGGTGTTCGACCGCTGCTACGCCGTGGCCAACGAGAGCAAGCACGGCCAGACCTCCATCCACACCTCGACGCTTCCCATGCGCGGACGCAACGACGACTTTGCCGAGGTCGGCTATTGGCGGCTGCCCTGGTGGACGGTGTTCAAGATCCTGGGCTACCGGACCTTGTACATCAGCACGCAGAACGAGGACTGGCTGCACATGAAGAACTTCCAGCTCCAGAACCAGGTCCCGCCTGACGTCTACGTGCACGCGCCCGACATCCCGGAAGGCCCCTCGTACGAGGGCCTGCTGCGCAAGAAAGACGAGGCGACGGTCAATCGCCGGCTTTTTTCTGCCCTCGACCAGGCCAAGGCGGATGGCCGGCCGTTCATCCTGGTGACGAACTACCAGCGCACGCACTATCCCTTCGAGCTGCCCGAGGACTACGTGCCGCCCTTTGCTCCCGTGGCCAAGCTGGGGGAGTTTGGCGCGTGGAAGGAAGCCGATATCCCCGCCGGCATCAACACGTTCGACAGCGCGCTGGCCTACGTGGACAAGCACCTCGGAGATCTCGTCCGCTATCTCGATGACTCCGGCTTGGGGGCCAACACCATCGTCGCGGTGCTGAGCGACCACGGCATCAGCTTCGAGCCCGGTGTGCAACCCCTGACAGAGTCGCTCAAGGCATCGTCCATCCACGTGCCGTTCCTCTTGCGCTACCCCGAGAAGCTCGCCCCCGGCCACTTCGCGGCCAACGTGTCGACCATCGACCTCTATCCCACCCTGCTCGGCCTGCTTGGCGCTCCGGCCAACCCCGCGTGGCAGGGGCGAGACGTGCTGCTTTTAGGGGCCGCGGGCTGCGCGCGGCGGCCGGTCTTCGCGGGAAGCATCATTTGGCTGCAACGCTGGCTGGCGATCGGGGAGGAGGGCAAGGTCCTTCTCGATCTCGACGAGCGCGGCCAACGGGCGTTCGCGGCCGACGACCGCCTGCTGGCGCATGATCTCGTCGACCCACCCTGGGCCGCCGGGCTGGCGCGCCTGCTCTCGTCGACCTTGCGCCATCATATCCGTTTCTACGAGACGAAGGCTTTGCACGCGCAGCACATGCTGGCCGGCGACAGCGGCGGCACGCGGGAGGGAGACGTCACCGCGGCTCGGTCGGATTCCATCGATCTGGACCTGAGCTTGCGCGTTCTCCTCATGCGCAGCGGGTGGTACTTCGAAAAGCAGGGGGTGGGCCGCCTGCGCATGCTCACCTTCCGTCGCGACGGTCGCATCCGAAGCCTCGGTTTGCCCGACCACCCGGCCGAATCGTTCTGGGAAGTCGACGGCGGCGAGCTGCGCTTCCTCGACCAGAACCGCGAGGTCTCCACGCGCTTCTCCGATCTGTCGGTGAGCGGCGGCGTGTTCAGCTTGCGCGGGTTGCACCACGGGGACGAGACGGATGTCCGCGTGTTGCGCCAGGTCCGGATGGGCGGCAGCCCTCCTTCGCGCGGGCCGTGACCCACGCAGCCTGCGACGCCCCGGCGCGATGGCCGCACGCCGGGGCCGTACATGCGTCCCGACATCACGAAGTCCCTGCTCCGCGCGCCGGGCGCGGTCGGCTGCCTTGCCGCCGCCCTCATGCCGCCCGCCGGATGCGCGCCGGTGGGCCCGAGCAACCGGGCAACCGGTCGCGCAGCCGCCGCGCCTTGCTTCGCGCCGGCGGCGCCAGCCTGCCTTCCGCCCGAGGACCGGCAAGCCGAGGCGTGGCTCTCCGCCATGACTCTCGACGAGAAGATCATGCTCGTATCCGGTACCGGCTTCGACACGACCAGCGTTCCTGGGTATGGGGCGAAGTCTACAGAAGGAAACAGGGGATAATGACGGACCCTCGGACGGGGATCGGGGGATCGCCTGGACTTCTGGACATGGCTTGTCAAGATTTCCGCCATGCCTGATGTCGATGTTCTGGTCGTGGGCGGCGGTCCGGCGGGCGCCGCGTGTGCCCGTCGTTGCACCCTCGCATCCCTGCGCACCATGATCGTCGAGCGCGGCCAGTTGCCTCGTCACAAGCCTTGCTCCGGGCTCGTGGCGCTCGACGCCGAGCGTTTCATCACGCGCAACTTCGGTCCGATTCCCGACGCCTGTCGCAGTCGTTCGGGCGGCTACACCGGCATCGCACTCCACTTCCCGACCGTGCCCACGTTGTTCGTGGCCGGCAAGTGCAACGCCGCGAACGTGTGGCGCCACACGTTCGATCAGTTCCTGGTGGCGAGCTCGGGCGCCGAGGTTCGCGACGGCACCCGTTTCCAAGGGCTGGAGGAAACCGCGGAGGGCGTGACGGTTCACTTGCGCGCGCTCGACGGTCGTGAGAGCCGCGTGACCGCGCGCTACCTGGTGGCTTGCGACGGTGGGCATTCCCGCGTGGTGCAAACCGTCGCGCCCACGGTCCATCGCCAGACCGCCTGGGCGCTGGTCTACCAGCGCTACTACCGCGGCCGCATCGACCTCGATCCCGGGCCCTACCACACGTTTCTCACGCGCGACATGGGGATCTACACCTGGTTGACCTTCAAGGACGACCAGATCATCGTCGGTTGCGGCTGCATGCGCGGTGATCGCATCGCGGGCTATCACGCCCGCCTGGTCGAGTTCCTGCGCCGCCGGCACGGCTTCGCCCCGACGGAAACCCTGCGCGACGAGGGCTGTCTCGGCAACGCCATGGGCCCGACCAACCAGTTCTTCCTTGGGCAAGGTCGCGTGCTGGTGGCGGGTGAGGCGGCGGGGTTCCTGCACCTGGGGGGCGAGGGCATCTCGGGCGCGCTCGCGAGCGGCTGGCTGGCGGGGCAGGCCATCGCCGAGGCCGTGGACAAGGGTGACGAGCCGCTGGCGCGCTACCGGACGATCGCGCGGCCAGAGCAGGATCGCGTGCTCGACCAGTGGAGCTTCACGCGCGCCTCGCGCTCTTTCACCCACCCCTTGGCGCTCGGCTCGGCCCTGTGGCGCTACCCGTGGCGGCACTACCCCACCTTGGTGCGGGAGACCTACCGCTTTCTCGACCAGCAAGCGCGCGGCAGCGGGGTGGGCGCCGCCATGGTGCGCAACTCGTGGCGGCGCTTGTTCACCGGACGAAGGTACTAGCTTCGCGTCTAGGCCGGAGCCGGCGGAATGCCTTCGAGGCCGAAGCGCTCGCAGATGATTCCCGCGGAGATGCGCCCGGACTCGTAAATGGTCGGAAGCCCGCTGCCGGGGTGGGTGCCGCCGCCCACGACGTACATGTTGTCGAGCTCCTCGAACCGGTTGTGCGGTCGCCAATACAGCATCTGCCCCAGCTGGTGGCCGAGGTTGAAGGTGGCGCCGATGTACACGTTGAAGTCCTTTTCCCAGTTGTCGGGGGTGAAGGTTCGCTCGACCACGATGTTCTCCTCCAGATCGGTCATCCCCAGCCGCGACTTCATCTGTCCGATGCAGTAGTCGCGAATGCGCTGGCGCATCGCCGGCCAGTCGAGCCGCGCGCGGTTGTTCGGGGCGGGGAGGAGCACGTAGAGGGCCGAGCAGCCGGGCGGCGCCAAGGTCGGGTCGTTGACGGTGGCGTTGCGCACGTAGAAGGATGCGTTGCCCTCGGGCCACTGCCCGGCCTCGAGGTCATCGATGTTCTTGATGTAGTCCTTGGCGAACAGGATGGTGTGGTGAGGCACGTCGTAGGTCTTCTTCACCCCGAGGTAGAGCATGAAGGTGGAGACCGAGAAGTGCTTCTTGGCGAGCGACTTCTCCGACCAGCGCCGAAGGGTGCCGGGCGGCACCAGCTTGGTCGCCGCGTACCCGAAATCGGCGTTCACCACCACCGCGTCCGCGCGCTCTTCGCGGCCGTCGGCGAGCACCACGCCCTTGACCTTGCGCCCGTCGAGAAGCAGGTGCTGCACCGGGGTTCGGTAGCGGAAGGTGGCGCCCATCTCGGTCGCAACCTTGGCCATGGCGACCGAGATCTCCGAGAGCCCGCCGCGGGTGTGGTAGACGCCGTAGCGGTGCTCGACGAAGGGGATCATCGCGTAGAACCCGGGGCAACGCCACGGCGCCATGCCGAGATACTTGGACTGGAAGGTGAAGGCGACGCGGGCGCGCTCGGTCGGGAAGTACTCGCCCAGGACCTGAAACAGCGACTTGCCCAGGGACATCGAGGGCAAGGCCGAAAGCGTCTTCCAGCGGACCATGGACGCCAAGGTGTCGTAGGGCGTGGTCAGGCAGCCCAGGATCTTGTCGAAGCGCGCCTGCTCGCGTTTCATGAACCGATCCAGGCCCTGTGCGTCGGTCGGGAAGTGCCGGCCCAGATTGGCCTTCAGCTTGTCGTGATGGGGCTGGTCGTAGACGTCCATGCTGATGTCGTCGAACATCAGCCGGTACATGGGGGCGAGCCGCGTCGACACCAGGTAGTCGTCGATGTTGCGGCCGACCTGCTTGAAAAGATCGTCGAGCACGAACTTCATCATGAGGAAGGTCGGACCGATGTCGAACTTGTAGCCGTCGACCTCGAGACAGCCGTTGCGGCCGCCCGGCTGGCCCTCCTTCTCGAAGACGGTCACGTCGAAGCCCTTGTGGGCCAGGATCATCGCGGCCGTGAGGCCGCCAGGGCCGGCTCCAACGACGAAGACTCGTCTACGTTCCATGTGACACCGCCTGAGAAAGAGGTTTGCGATTGGCCCGAGGGCTCGGAGAGCCGAGCGGCCTTGAATCTACTACAAGTCCCGCCGCGCGCACCATGCGGCATTTCGACCCGTAATCCCGCGACAAGCGTGGCGAAGCCGCGGGGCATCGAGGCGAAGGCCGTTTTCCAAGGCGAAGGTGCTCGCCCGTCAGGGCAACGAAGGGTGGTCGTGGTCGTCAACGTGGTCGTGGCCGGACGTTCTTGACGTGCCGATCGAAGAAACGAGCGCCCCCCGGGAGGTTCTGCCCCCGGGTCCTAAGGGTCGAAGTCTACGGAAGAATCACGCGATGGGCGGAGTCTGGGCGCACGCCCCATCCAGAACCTGCTCTGAAGTGGATCGGCGACGAAATCGTGTCGATAATCTCCTGACGAGCCCTAGAAGCTCGTGCAAAGGAGCGGCAAAGCTCGCGCTCAACCTGCGTGGTCGCGGCGGAAAGGCACCAGGGCCAGAAAGGCGATAAACACGGCCAGGGGCAGGGTGTGGAAGATGAGTCGTCCGGCCGCGGTGAGGAGCTGCCATCGCAGATCGAGGGGCGTCAAGAGGAACGCTGCAAGATAGCCAAGGTTCACCAGGACGAAGGTGCAGGCCGCGGCCAGAAACGACGGGGGCCGGAGGCGGTGCGAGCCGAACCCGAACCCGACGATCGACGACAGGGCGACGAACACCGCAAGCCAGTGCCAACCCATGCTTCCGCCTGGTCGGTGCATTTGCAGGATGGCAGCCAGAAGACCCAGCCCGGCGAGCACGAGCACAGCTCTCGACACGGTCTGCGCAAGCCGACGCCGATCGATGCCGAGGAGAAGGAGCAACGCCGTGGAGGCGAGCAAGTGCCAATGCCAGGTTGGCGCGCGTTGCACGTACAAGACCGCGTCGCTGCGCGGTCGGGCAAGCTCGTCGAGGACGTAGTTCATGATGAGCGAGGCGCGCGGGCGGCTCAGCAACCTGCCTGCCCAATCGCTGCCCTGGGCGGAGACCAAGTAGTTCGCCGGGGCAAAGGACTTGTAGAGGAGCAGAAGGCCTAAGGCAGGTGCCATGCCGGCCAACCACCAGGCGAGCTTCCCGAGTTCGCGTCGCGCACAACGCCGCGAGAGCCCCGGCGTCTCGCCGCGCTTTTCCCGACGGTAGGCAGCGCGGGAGAGCAAGAGCACGCGGAGGATGCGGCCTGCCCCCAGGGCCACCACGAACAGGCAGCCTTCGTTCTTGGTCAATGCGGCCATGCCGGCGGCCAATCCGGCGAGGACGTGCAACCCCGGGCCGGGGCGCTCTTCCTGGTCGGCGCGGTGGAGCAACGCCACGGCGAGGAGGAAGTAGTACGCCAGAGGCAGGTCGGCATATTGCAGCATCGCGGTGCCGAGGAAGATCGGGCTGGAAGCGAGAACGGCGCAGCCCGCCCCGCCAAGCAACGGTCCTTGCACAACCCCCACAGCGGCCGTAATGAGCGACAGCAGCGCGAAGGTGAAGGACAAGGCGAGCAACATGGGCACGAGCGGGATCGAGTGACCTGCGTACTGCCAGCCGCGTGCGACGGACGCGGGCAGAAGCGGCGGGTAGTCGGGGTGGGTGATCTCCATGATGGGATCGAAGAGTGCCTTCCATCCGTCAAGCGAGGGAGCGTTCAGGAACTTCGCGCGTGCGTTCCAGATGGCGATGGCGTCCCAGGCGCCGTCAGGGCCGCGCAGCAGGAGCGTACCGACGGTCCCAAGGGCAACCGCGGAGAAGAAGAGGAAGATAGCTCCCAAATACCATTCCTGAGGCCGCAACGGCCTTGCCAGCCGAAAGGAAGGCCGCGGCAGACGACGATCTGCGAACAGCAGAAGGAGCAAGACCGCCAGGTCCAGAAGGACCGTGGTCCCGCGCCATGCCTTTCCGAAGATGACCAGCCACAGGAAGTCGAGACTCGCGGTGGCCCCCACCCCGAGGCCGAAAGCGGCGGCCAAGCACAGCAAGCGGCCAGCCGGATCGCACGGCCGATCCCGCCAGAAAACCGCAACCAAGAAGTAGCCCAAGAGCCAGGCCAGGCCGAGCGCGAGCAGTGTGCCGGCCACGCGCTCCATCAGGGGCTTCTCCGGTACACCCGCATGCCCATCGCGAACGAGTTCGCCTCGGGCAGAGCGGTCAGCAGGCGGTAGCCGGACGATTCGACCGTGGCCAGCTGTCGGGGACTCGGTAAATCCAGGAGCAGCAAGTCATGCTTGCGCCAGTCATCATCCAGGAGCAAGGGTGAAAGCCACAGGCGAATCTGGAACCTCGGGAACTGCGGTCGGCTCGATAGGTAGCCGACCTTGCCCTCGGTGGGCAGCCACCGGCGCAAAAGCGCGACGTCGCGGTCGGTGGCGGTGACGGCGTAGGTATCGCGCAGATTGACCTGTTCTCCGTGCAATGGCTTGGTGAGGCCGGTGTGCAGGAAGTCGAGGCTGGTGACCGCGGCAAAGGCCATGAATCCGACGAGGGCCGAGCCGCGTATGAAATCCCATACCGATAGCCTCCTTCGAGCAAAGTCTGCGGTATGCAAGGGAGGGCCGGCCTGGCCCCGGCCATCCCTATCTGTGGAAGCGGCTGACATCGGTGTTCTTGCGACCCCGGACCCGAGGTTAGCCTTGAGCCCGAGTCGAGGGTAGTCCGTTTTTCCCCTCGCCCTGGACGGCGTGGCAGCAGCAACGAGAGCGCCAGGCGCTTCAAACAAGACAACCTTGGTAGGCTTTTGGACTGCGGAGTCCGAACCGCCCTGCCCGCGCCTTGTGGCCTTCATCCCCCCGATCTATAGTCCGGCGACCTCTTCGGCCCATGGGGCCGCAACCCATGCGCAGGCGCAGTTCGAAAACCGAGACTCGGCTGGGAATCATTCTGCTGTCGTCCCTCGTGCTGGTCCGCACCGGGGCGGCCGAGACCGCCACGCCCGAACCCGCGGCCACGCCGGCGGCCAAGCCGTTGAACCGGGAGTGCCTGAAGTGCCATGGCCATCGCTGGGGTGACAGCGAGGAGGCATCGGCCCCGCGCATCGTCGAGACGCTCGCCGCATCCGTCCACGGTCCGATGGACATGGCGTGCGTGGACTGCCACCGGAGCCTGCAAGGCAAGCCGGATCCCCACCCCGCCAGGCTGCCCAAGCCCGACTGCTCGCCGTGCCACGAGGATGCGGTCAAGGCCTACGACCAAGGCGTGCACGCAGAGGCACGCCGCAAGTCGGGCGAGTCTGACGCCGCCTGGTGCAGCCAATGCCACGGCACCCACGACATACGCACCGCGAAGGATCCGGAGTCCAGGACCTACCCCTCGAACCTGCCCGCCACGTGCAGCAAGTGCCACGCCGACGAGATTGTGATCGCCAAGGCGCGCATCGAGGCGGGCAACGTCCCCGCCCGCTTCCAGGACAGCATCCACGGCCGCGCCCCAAGTGGAAGCGGCGTTGCCCCGACGCCCAACTGCGCCATCTGCCACGGCAGCCACGCGATCCGCCGCGCCTCCGACGAGAAGAGCCGTGTCTACCGGGCCAACGTGCCCAAGGTGTGCGGCACCTGCCACGCGGGCACTGTCGCCGCCTACGACACCGGCGTCCACGCCCGAGCCCTGCGCGAGGGCAACCCGCGCGCGGCGGTGTGTATCGACTGTCACACCGCCCACGACACCAAGGTGGCCGATGCGGCCTTCCTCGCGGACGTGGTCAGGGAATGCGGCACCTGCCACAAGGAATCCGCCCGCGCCTTTCGCGACATCTTCCACGAGCGGGTGACCGCGCTCGGTCTTGCACGCACCGCGACCTGCGCCGATTGCCATGGCACGCACGCCATCCTGCCCGAGAAGGATCCGCGCTCGACCGTTTCCGCCGGCCATCGTACGCAAACCTGCCGCAAGTGCCACCCCGCCGCGACCGACAGATTCTCGCAGTACGACCCCCACGCAGATGCGCGCAGCAGAGAGCGCAGCCCCCTCTTGTTCTACACGTCGCAGGCCATGAGACTGCTGCTGATCGCCGTTCTGGCCTTCTTCGGACTGCACACGCTGCTGTGGCTGGCACGGTCGCTCGTGCTTCTGCACCGCCGCCGGCGGAGGGGAAGACCGATGACCGAGAGTAAGGACCCGCGAGAAGCAGGTCCTAAGCCCTCCCCCCACCCGACTTCCTCTCCCGCGCCCGGGGAGGGAACGCAATTCGTGTTGCGCTTCCGCCGCAGCGAACGCCTGCTGCACGGAATGCTCATGGCGAGCTTTTTCATTCTGGCGCTCACCGGCATGCCGCTGCTCTTTTCCGAGAGGACCTGGGCCGGCAAGCTGGCCGGCCTGGTTGGCGGATACCGCGTCACCGGCCTGCTTCACCGCATCGCCGCCGCCACGTTGATCTTCGTCTTCCTGATTCATCTCGGCCGCCTCGCGTACCGGCTCCTCGTCAAGAAGGACCACGGCATGCTGTGGGGCCCGCGTTCGCTCGTGCCCCAGCCCATCGATGTGCTCCATCTGGTCCAGCATTTCCGCTGGTTCTTGGGCCTCGGGCCGCGACCGCGCTTCGACCGCTACTCGTACTGGGAGAAGTTCGACTACTGGGCAGTCTTCTGGGGCATGGCGATCATCGGCTCATCCGGACTGCTCTTATGGTTCCCTGCCTTGTTCGCGCGTTTTCTGCCCGGCTGGGTCTTCAATGTCGCTCTCGTGGTGCACGGCGAGGAGGCGCTTTTGGCCGTGGTCTTCATCTTCATCGTGCACTTCTTCAACAGTCACCTGCGGCCCGACAAGTTCCCCATGGATCTTGTCATGTTCACCGGCCGCGTCTCGCTGCGGGAGCTCGAGCGCGAGCGGCCGGCCGAGTACGAGCGCATCGCGGCCGCAGGTCACCTGGACGAGTTCCTCGCCGCCGCGCCCAGCCCGAGGCTTGCGAACGTCGGCCGCGTGGTGGGCACCATCGCCGTGCTTGTCGGTCTCATCGTCGCGGCGCTGGTGCTCCACGCCATGCAGCGTTGAACGTCGATTTCGCATACCCCGAGGACGCGGCTTCACCACCCAGGGTTTGGGAACCCTCCCAGGGTTCCCATGACAACGAAGCTAGCCCGCCGTGGTTCAAGCATCTGACCACAGAGTGTTCCACGTACTCCGTCGGAGAACGAATGCTGGTGAATAAGGACCCGCGAGAAGATAGATGTGTGAATTTGGGCGGTCGAGGCGCCCGGCGGGCGAGGCGCGAGGAGGAGGAATACTCGACGTATTGCGACGACGAGCAACGACGCCAGCCGGGATGGATCGGCCGTCCAAATTCGCACAGATATCTTCGAGCGGGTCCCAAGGGGGCGGCTCC
>Ga0172363_10003217_pt1 | contig 13280 bp, 15 predicted proteins | sample LakKivs2_kivu2a2_FD_114541 | JGI IMG/M metagenome (GOLD analysis project Ga0172363, IMG submission 114541) | Sediment microbial communities from Lake Kivu, Rwanda - Sediment s2_kivu2a2 | ecosystem: Environmental > Aquatic > Freshwater > Lake > Sediment | place: Rwanda: Western Province, Lake... | reverse complement strand
GGTGATTGAGCACAATCTTCTATCACTTTTAAATCATATGTTTTTGCTATTTCCATTATCTCATCCATTTTACATGGACTTCCAAATAAATGGACAGGAATTATTGATTTAATATGATTTGGTTCTATTAGCTTCTTTGCTATTTCTTTTGGGTTTATATTGAATGTATCTTCTTCTATGTCACAGAATATAGGAATATTATATCCCATCATTATAGATGTTGCGGTAGATGTAAAGGTATATGGTGTTGTTATCACTTCATTTAGATTTCCTGGATTACATGCTACTACAGCAGCATGCAAAGCAGCTGTTGCTGAATTAAATGCAACTGCATATTTTATATTATGATATTCTCTAAATGATTTCTCTAAACTCTTTACATATTTTCCACCATAAAAAGCTTCTCCTGGAGATGCTTGGAAATATGATAGCCTACCTTCCTTCAAGACGTTTATGACAGCTTTCTTTTCTTCATTTCCTAAAACTGGATGTTTTGGCCATGGTTTAATTCTTTTCATTTTTCCCATTCCTCTTTTAATATAGAATAAAAATTTGCATCATAGTAAACTCCATTTCTATAATGATAATGCCTTATGCTTCCATCATACTTAAATCCACACTTCTTATAACACTTATTGGCTCGTATATCACTTGAGTTTACACCTAACCATATCTTGTGGAAATTTAATTTATTAAACCCATATTCAAATAATTTCTGTATTACTTCAACTCCATATCCTTTACCTCTAAATTGATTTCCACCTATAATAATTCTGATTTCTGCACTTCTTGCAATCCAATTGATTTCATAGAAACCTATTAGTCCTATTGTCTTTAAGGTTTTCTTATCTATTATCTTCATTATAATATCTTTACTTTCTTTGTATCTCTTAAATTCTTCTTCTGTGGATTGCCATGAGCAATAGATGACCCCACTATCTGGTCTTATACCCATCACCATATAATGAGTTATATCTTCATCATTTGCCCAGTGACTTATATTCTGTATATCACTATATTCCAAATTCCTTAAAAAAGTTCTCTTTGTTTCCATACTTCTCCTTATATAATCCTTCACATATATCAAATTCCATTTTTGTGTCTATATCCAATGTCTCTTCATTATTTGTAACAATATACAAATAAGGATTATTATCCGTGTAATCCCAATAGCATTCATGTTCAAACATATAATTTTTATTATAAATAAGGATGTGGTTAACATTTTCTAAAACAGGTGGCAAAAGACTTGTCGAAAGGACTGTTGCATTCTTGTTGTTTATTGGTTTATGACTATCTATCTCCCAAAAATGATTGTATCTCTCCTTAACACACGTAATAGAATGAATATGGTTATTTTTCATATAGAAAGATGCTATTTCTTCTATGGTATTAATCTTTAGGAATGGAAAGCACCCATTTACATTTAATACCCATTCTTCCTCATAATCCTTAAGATAGCTTTGAGTTTCTGAAATCCCATTAAACTTTTGAGAGATTGATTGATTGTCTCTTGCTTTTAATTCTATATTTTCCATTTTACTTGCCATATCCCACAGAGTTTTGTCATTTTTATTCACTGCAACAATAACCCTATTGAATAATTTGCTGTTTTTTGCTATATAATCTAATTTTCTAACATAGATTTCAAACAAGGATGTGTCAGCAAATGGTCTAATCATCTTATGTGGTAATCTAAAGCTATTTTCTCTTGCTGCACCAACTAAAATTAGTTTCATTTTCTTTCCTCGATATCTTTAATAATAAGTAGAGCCATCAATGCATCTTCTCCACTGCTAATTGATTCTTCATTGTTTTCTATACATGATATTAGATGCTGTATCCCATATACAATTAAATCTTTCTTATTTGGTTTTATAACTTTAGATAATTTCATCTCTTTCATATTAGAATACTGTTCGCTTGGTTTATTCGAATATATCATTATATTATTCCCATAATTTGTTATGTGGACTATATTATCTTTTGTTGTAAGAGTTATATCAAAAATACCATAATCTACATCTTTCAGTATTTCTACATTGACATTCAATCTCTCAAATTTTAATATTACATTTAATGCTCCAGAAGATTCGTATGCAAATGTATCTATGCAATCCCCAAAGAAATATCTTAATAAATCAAACATATGAGTCCCAGAATTCAAAATGCCTCTACTGAACTTTGCATTAGCGGTCATTGCATTTGCGGCATACTTTTCCTTTACCATTTTATGATATTTGCAAAATCTTCTTTGGTGATTTATCTGAAGTATTATCCCCTTTTGTTTACAAAGTTTATTAATTTCTATTGCTTCATCTATATCATTTGATATTGGCTTTTCACAGTATATCGCTTTAACATTATATTTTACAATTTCTTTGATGATATCTAAGTGAGTTTGTGGTGGTGTGCAAATACTAATAATATCGAGTTCTTGTTCTCTTAATAACTGTTTATAATCTGTGTATGCATATTGGATATCTTTGTCCTTTTTACAGGAGTTTAATAGTTTTTCATTACTATCACAAATTGCAACAACCTTAACATTTGATATTGCAAGATAGCTATCTATATGGTTACTTATATAATCTCTTAATCTATCTTTCCCAAATAGATATCCTATATTCCCACAACCTATTATTGCTACTTTCTTCATTTTTGTGTCATATAAGCTTTTACAGCTCTTTTCCAGTGCGGCAAATCATTTGTAGTTAAACTACAAAGAATACTTTTGCCAGGAGTATCCCCAAAATCTTCACATTTTGCTTTGATTAATTCTCCAGGATTTTCACAATACTTCCTAACTTCTTTCATAAAAGTATATAAACTAGAGGCACCTTTATTGCCAACGTGAAAAGTTCCATAATTGTCATCAGACTCAATTAAATCTACTATTTTAACTGCAACATCCTTTGTATATCCATAGGTCTGCACTTTATCTGTTGCTATTCTAGTTGGGTTTCCATCCCTCAGATTCTTTATGAGACTATCTAATTTCCCAAATCTATTCCCACCAAAAATCATTGGTAGTCGTATAATATGATGTTTTGGGCAATTATTTTGGATATATATCTCTGGTAGATACTTTGTTCTTCCATAAAATGAAGATGGATTTCTAATTGTATTTTCAAAACAATATTTTATTCTATTACTAAAAACAGATGTTGAAGATATTTGTGTCAATAGAATATCCATTTTATTGCATATATCTGCTAAATTTCTTACAGCTTCTGCATTTACCTTATATGCTAAATCTTTATTATTTAGACAGGCTTTCTTCCCAACTATAGCTGCAGAATTAATAACCACGTCTGGTTTATTATTATAAATGAAATCAAAGATATGTTTAGTATTTGTTACATCTAATTCATTGTGTGATGGGCATATTAGAGTCATTCCTCTTTCTTCACACTCTTTTTTTATTGAGCTACCAACTAATCCATATGATCCAAATAGCAAGATTTTCATAATTTCTCTATAAATTCAATTATTTTACTTTCATCGCTTTCAAATATACAAAGATAATTTGATTCATCAACCCATTCATGCGGGCTGTTTCTACCAATATAAACAGGATTTAGTTCTTTTTTCAATAACAATATACCTTTGACTCCTAACAAGAAAGTTATTGTTACTGGTCCAGTTGCTCCACCAACAAATAGAAAAGAATCATTGATGACTTTAAACAGACTTTCTATATCATCTGGGAAATAGTCATACACTTCATCAAATTCTTTATCCAAATCACATGGTTCTCCTATCTTTTTTAATTTATATTTATCCCCATACTTCTCTTTTATAATGGTGAATATCTTCTTAAATTCATCATATGAAGTGTTTCTTTTGATTTGTCTTTCTTGCGTTGACTCCCTATAGTGGAACAAGATGTATTTTTCATCTGGTTCTTTGTTTATATATAATATAGGTCTTTTATGGTGATTCTCATAATATCTATTTAAGAATTCATGAGTTGGTTGCATACTATATCCATTTGGAGTCATAATTGGTGGACATCCGTTATAAAGAGAATCTGGTTCACTTAAATCAATTCTATCGCATAGTTTTGATATCCTATTACCTTTTTGTACAAATGTAATTGGTAAAAAGTCATTCTTTGGTGTTTTTATTAGTCCTTTGTATGTGTTTTCTTTAGACCATCCTGGATAAGCTACAAGATTATGCCATTCAAACACAACCTTATCATAGCAAAGTTCCTTGCCTCTAAAATAACAAGCTTGTAGTAAAGTGACCATTTGACCGAGAGCAAGAAACACTTTAGCTTCTTTGCTGTCATAAAAGTAAACTATCTTTTTAGTCATATAAACTTATTGTATGTGATATCCTTATTATACAGCATCTCTAGGATAGAATTATCAGCGTGATGTGTACATGGCGGGCAAGTTTTCATATCCAATTTCTTATAATTCTCTTTTCTTTCTTTTGAATACCAGAATTCCTTAAAGTTTCTATTTAGAATATTCCCATAAGTATATCTCTTATCAAACTTTGTGACGCAACATGGATATACATCACCATATGCATCTATATAAGCCACATGATTAGAATAATAACACAATAGGTCTTCGTTTATAGATAGATAATCATAAGCTTTGTAGACTTTGAAATGTTCACTCTCATATGTCCTTGCATCATCAATCCTTTTATCTATGCCCTTTTCTTTCTTATTACCACTGAATGTCATCTCTGGTCTAAATGTTATTGAGTTTGCACCTATTCGTTTAGCTAATTTAGTTGCTTCAACGATTTCATCGATGTTCTCTTTTAAGTAAGCAAAACTTATGTTTATATTTGGTAAGGCTTTAATATTATCCAATACCATATTAAAACAATCCATTCTATGAATTTTCTTATAAGTTTTTGATGTTCCTGCATTTAGACTGCATCTTATCCAAGATGCTTTAGAAAGCACGTTTATTTGGCTATTTGTTAAGTTTTTACTTAAGTTTGTTGTCAATCCATATTCCATACCATTGTCAATTATCTTCTGGAATATATTATAAATATTTTTGTATAAAAGAGTCTCTCCGGTTCCAGTAAAAGCTATTGCTTCTGTGCCAGCTTCTTTAAGTTCATCTATAAGTGTTAATAGTCTATCATATGGGAATATTCCCTTCCCATTAAAAGAAGAATTTTTCATTACATTGCTTTTTCTTCCATGATAATAACAAAATATGCAACTCTGATTACATATTTCTATCGGGTCGATAGTAACATGTATTGGCTTTGGTGTTGATTCATTTAAGATTTTTTTCAACTCTTCCTTATTTCGAAGAATTTTTGGGCTTTTCCATATACCTTTGTCTAAATACTTTTTATACATTATAATCAGATGAAGTTAATATTTTTCTTGTCTACATTGAGATAGTTATTTAAAAGGATGTTCCTTGAGTCATACATACAATGGTGATTGCAAATAATCTTTGGATTGAAAGTATTAAATAGAGTCTTATTTTCATTAGAAAACCAAATCTCTTTTAGAGTGTTTTTCTTCAAATTACCTAAACATCCACACTTATCATATGCCTTATCGTGACAAGTGTATATCTTTGCATCTGCTCCTATGACTGCACCAATTTGCATTATTAGACATTTGGAGTAAGTCCTATACATTTTTGCACTATAATCAAAATGAGATGAATACTTGTCATAAACTTTAAATGAATTATCATTTAATGTATCTATCGCATCATTTATCTGGTTGGTGACAGATTTCTTGAATGATTTATGATATTCTTCTGTGTTATCACAAATTAGTGCTGCAAATTTGATATGACTAACTCCTAACCGCTTTACATACTCACAAAGAGAATATATATACTTTGCATTATACTCATGAACGACACAATTTATTCCTACATCGCAATGTTTATTTTTTGAATTGATAAAGTTCTTTATATTCTCTTCTATTATAAAGAAGTTCTTCCCGTTAACTCTTCTAACTTTTTTAAACATCTCTTCATTAAGAAAATCTAACGATATCCTTATCCATTTTGCATCTTGTAGTAAATCTGATTTTTTCTTAGATAACATTTGGCCATTTGTTATTATTGCCATATCAAGATTAAGTGATTTAGTCAATTCTAATGCATTTTCTATTCTATGATAAACTAATGGCTCCCCACCACCAGAATATGTTATAGATTTTCCGCCAATATCTTTAAAATCAATTAAACTTTGTTTGAGGATGTCCCAATCGATTGAATCATTTATATTAAAATTAGATTTTTGAGTTTTGGCATGATTTGATAGGTAATCGCAATAGAAACAATTGTGCTGGCACTTGTTTGTTGGTTTTATCCGTAGAAAGATAGGTCCAGATATTAATCCTTTATCTAAGTCACTTAATTTCTTGGTATGCTTGAATATTTTCATATCATTATATGGGCTAGTAGAATCTTTCATGGTATAAACCAATAATAATCACCAACATATCCCTCTTCATCAAACGTCTTCTTCCATTCTTCTGTTGATTTTATAGTTTCTCCAGTTGTGTTCCATTCCATCATTCTTTGTTTTTCTATATCATTTCTAAATGAATCAACTACAATAAATGCGTGTTTACCTATTCTTTGTATATCTCTTATAGCTTTTCTACAATCCGGTTCTTTTAGATTGTGGATTGTATTTATACTTATAACTAAATCAAATTGGTCATCTTTATATACACCCAAATCTTTAGCATTTCTTAATTTCAATCTCCATCTTATTTCTGGAGGACTACAGTCGATTGCATAATTAGATACATCAATCCCATAACAATCTATGCCAGCTTCAATGAAGTCATACACAAGATATCCTTTCCCACAACCTATATCTAAAACTTTGCTATCTGCATGTAAATCATAATAATCTATGAACTTTTTAACTACAGGTATCCATCTCCTATCATAACTGTATCCATTATAACAAACCCCTTTCTTGTCAAAATATTCCCAACCGAATTTCTTCGCTAATTGGATTATTCTTGGAGTTTTTTCTAAACTTCTAGATTTTGTATCTCTGGTAATCTTTGGATATGTTTCTAATAAATCTATTTCCATATTTTTCACTATAAAAAATTGATGTGCTCAGGTGGATTTTTCAGTTCTGATAAAAAATTGTTTATCCTATCTTGTATACATAAACAACCACATTCTTTATTCACATCAAACTTATCTGAAGCTAAATGATTCATAACTTCCCAATATCTATCTCCTTTCCATAAGTCTATTAGTCTGTCACCTTTAGTTATATTTCCTATCCAATATCTCTTATATTTTGGATTGAATAGCATACCGCAAGGAGCGATTAATCCAGAACCAGATGTTTGAAGAAATAGCGGAGGAGCATAACATCTATTATATGACCTAATATTACCAGATTTTATTTTTGACCACTTAACTTTAACTAAATAATCTTTTGTGGTGTATTTTTCAGCATCTTCTAAAAGATGATAGAGTTTCTTATATTCATTGTAGTCCACACCTAAATTACCATTCTCATCATCTGAGCAGTGTTTTATGATAGTGTAATCTACCCCCAATTCTTTTCCTAGCTTTGCCATCGGAATTATTTGATCAGCAAAATCTGGCATCAAAACCATCTGCAATCCTATTGTTACACTAAATTGGTTATCTCGTTTTAATCTAACACATTCTTCTATTATATCATAAACTGTATGAAACGCTTTCTCTGTTGTACCATGTATATATGCGTATCTTTGGGGATTTGCAGCAGATACATTAAACCTTAGATATGTCAAATTTTTTAATAATTCTGGTAGCTTATCTTTTTTTAATGGATATCCACAAGTTCCAACTGCTATATCTAACCCAAGTTCTTTTCCTTTAGAAACAACATCATAGAAGAATGGGACAGTTGTGCTTTCTCCATCACTAACAAGACTAATCGCTTTCACTCCCATTTCTTTTGCATCATTTAAAAAATTAAATGCTATGTCCTTCGTTATCCTTCTTCCTGGGTTCTTCTGTAACTTCCCATAACAATAAATACAATTATATGGACAAGTTTGTGTTAAAGCCCAATCTATAGTTATTGGAGCAATCCTTTTTCCATCTAGCCAATCTTTTATTTTATCAAGATGATAGATACATTTATGCCCATCTAGGATATAATTATTCATCGTATAATTCTCTCAGTTCGATGAGTATCGTTGATTTATCTGATTTTAATGCTCTTTTATATTCTTCAACGATATCTTTATTTAAATCTAACTCAACTACATCAACATTTGTCAATCCATCCAGAAGAAGCTTTGTGTGATTTTGCGAATGTTGGGGGCCTGGATACAATGGTTTCTTTGTGCCAACAATAGTCCTTATAATAACAACTGGCTTAAATTCTCCTCTTGACATTTGTTCTATCTTATCTAAATGGTTTATTAATTGATTTAAAGCTATGATAAGAAAGTCCATTCTCTCATAAACTGTGACTGGGGCATATCCTTCTAAAGCAAGTCCTATTGATATCCCCATCTGCATATCTTCAGCTATTGGCATCTCGTATAATTTCTCATCTGCTATTGTATTAAGTGTGTTGTATATATGACTACCATATTTAATATTTTGACCTAAGAATATGACTCTTTCATCTTCTGATAATAGTTTCATTGATTTTATAATATCTTCTTTATACGTCATTAGAATGTCACCCATTTACCGACTCCAGTATGTGGCCATATTCTTTTGTAACTATATCTGATTATATTTGGTTTTGATTTAGATTCCCCCCAAACTTTTTGTGTTGGGCTTTCTACGCTAATAGCATTGTCTTCTATTACGAATATGATTGGAAGTTGGTTTCTAGCTGCATATTTTGAGCATTCATGATATATACCCATTTCAGCAGCCATATCTCCTATAAATACAAAAACTCTTCCTTTCTTCTCACTCATTTTGATTGCCATTGCTACACCAACAGCTATTGGTAGAATCCCACCAACTATAGAAGAAGAGAAGAATTTATATTTTCTACTATAGATATGCATACTTTCGCAGTCGCCACAGAGGATATAATCTTTAAGTTCCTTTTCTGTAAATCCCTTTAGCAAGGCATGATAGTGATTTCTATGAGTTGAGAAAACCCAATCATCTTCTTTTATATGTTTAAATATTTCTATCAACACATCTTCATTACCACCAGATAAATGAATAGGGACTTTGATTTTCTTTGATAAGAATTCTTCCGATATTTCCTTCTCGAATCTTAATAGGTCTTCTTTATTTATTTTCATCATAAATCTCATTTATAAATGTATGTATTTTTTCTTTTGTTACAGATTCTTTGTTTCCAGGATATCCGCAAGCTATTGCCCCAGCACAATTTCCAAAAAAACCAATTATATTCAATGGGACTTGCATATATGCTAATGGAGTTGTTAAAGATAAATATGCATCACCAGCTCCTATTGTGTCAACTACATATTTTGCTAAAGCGGGTGTATGTATTAATTCACCATTTCTATAAATGTAAACTCCTCTGTTACTATCGGTTACACTAACTGTCTCATGGGTGAATTTACTTTTAATAATCTTTTCTATCGGGTCAAATTGATTACTTACAGCTATCCTCAATTCAGTGTTATCTATGCTGATATAGTTCCTGTGGGTATATTTATTAATTGTATTCATACCCATATTTCCTGCATTTAATTGGGTATTTAAAGCTATATATTTAGCTTCTGATTCTAATTTATGTTGTAATTCCTTATCTATGAACCCATGTCCAAAATCTGCTATTAAGATAATATCATATGAACTGATAGATTTATCTTCATTGTATCCTAAATCCTCTTTAAAGGAATACGTTTCAAATAACTTCTGGTTCTCTTGGATATATCTCTTCTTAACTATTTGTTTCCATCCAGTTAAAATATCAACTTTACAAAAATCTTTTAGATGATTTCTTATTGCTAGAACTCCGCCATCATATCTTTCTATATTCGTATTCTGAAAAGCAACTATTGGGGCTTTCCCAGACTTCCCTAATGTATATCCATATTGATATTCATCTATAATGGTGTCTCCAACTATTAGTATAGATATGTCATTTATTGAATCTAAGTATTTTTCTAACGTATCTATAGAATATGTCTTTTTTATTGATTCTAGAAACTGGTTATATTCTTCCATAATTCATATGAAGTTGATGTGTTGTGGTTTCTTCTTTAAATTATACAAATATCTATTCATCTGATCTAATCTGCATATTGTTCTACATTGTTCTAAATCTGGAGTGATTTTTATCTTGTTCTTCCATATGGATTCAAAGTCTTTTTCATAGATATTTCCATAACAAAAATCTTGATTCCCAACATAATTAATACAACTATATACTCCACCAGTTGTATCTATATAAGCAACAAAATCTTGTCCATAGCATTCGTCATATGGTTTCCTTTTATCTACATTTGAAAATGCTGTATCTCTATATATGAAATGAAATTTATCTTTATACTTATCCATCTCTTTAAGAAATACACTAATCTGTTCTTTAGTTGGATGTTTAAGAGCAGCATCCACACTTTTCTCGTGTTTTGAGAATGGCTTAACTATAAAGTAATCTGGCTTAAAACAAGCAAGTATTTTTGCTAGATTTGGGAGTTTTTCTATGTTATCACTGAAAAGGATAGATTGAACTTCTATTAACACAGAGTATTTCCTTACCCTCTTAATGAATGAAGATTTAGATATATTATCTAGGACAATCTTAAAATCTGCTTCTTTTGTTCCGTGGAGATTAGCATACGTGTGGAAATCACCTGCATCTACACTGAACTTTACCCATGATAAGATTGGAAGTAATTCATCTAAAACTTTATTTCTAAAAAGAATCCCATTTGTTGTTAGAGATATATCTATTCCACAATCTTTTGCATGCTTTGCTATCTGTATAAAGTCTTTGTGTAAGAGCGGTTCTCCTTCTCCACCAAACATAATAGCTTTCACTCCAGCTTTAGCCATGTTTGATATTGTTCTCTTAATTACATCTGTATCCATAAATATTGGTTTATAATTTAAGAAGAACTTCGGTGCACAGAAGCGACATCTATGATTACATGCATTTGTAAGAGAAATTTCTGAATAGATTGGATACACAGTATCTTTATTTAACCAATGACATAATCTATCTGGGTGATAAATTAATTTTGTTGTGTCAAAATTTTCTAAGTGATTTTCTTCTTTCATCTTCTCTTATAATTGTTTGTATTACATTTTTTCTAGTAAATTTCCTCATATCCTCAAGTTCCTCTCTTGGGATTTTCATCCTATCGAGAACTTTTTGTATTTTTGCCTCTGAAGAAAAATTAATCCTATCCCATTCAAAAGCCCTCAAGATAGTCAAGTCATCACTACTATATTCATCTGACTCTAATTGTCCTATACACCAACCGATATCTTTATATTTAAATCCTTTCTTAAAATGTTTGCCCTTCTTGCACATATCAAATAACTTTGTATTCCTTAATGGTATAACAATGAATATTTTGGCGTAATCTATATTTATTTCTTCAGCGAATCTAATAGTTTTTCTGATTTCATCCCATGTTTCTGTTGGGAACCCAATCATAAAATTACAAGCTATAAATACCCCAAGTTCTCTAGCCCAAGCAGCAACTTCTCTAACTTTATCTAATTTGACTGGTTTTCCTATGATATCTTTTAATATCCTCTCAGAAGCAGATTCTATAGCTATATCAACATAAACACATCCACAATCTCTCATTATAGTGAAAAGTTCTTTATCTAATTTAAATGCTGCTAGAGCATTCACAACCCATGAAATATTCAATTCTTTTAGTCCTTTAAATATATCTATAGCTCTTTGCCTATCTGTTATGAGGTTATCATCATCAAATTCAATAGATTTTATACCATAGTTGTTTATTAGATATTTTATTTCATTTAGGACATGTTCTGGTGATCTCATCCTGAATCTTAAACCCATGATGTCTCTTACTTGGCAAAAAGAGCATCCTATTGGGCATCCCCTAGAAGAGAAAATCCTCATATATGGGACTTCTGGTGGGAAATCAACTGTCTTTCTTTCAGTTGTATATATATATTTATTTAAATCTATTAAATCATATGCTGGGATTGGTAATTTATCTAAATCCATAATGAAGTCTGAGTGCCCAAGATTAATGACTTTATTATTATGTTTATATGCTATTCCATTTTTAGGAAGATTACCACTTCCCTTAAAATAAAGTATTAAATCTCTTAGAACGTATTCCCCTTCACCAATCACAACAAAATCAACACTTTTATCTTTGATGACATAATCTGAATTTGTTGTTGCATAAATCCCACCAAATACTGTTATTATACTCTTGTTAATCTCTTTTGTAAGTTTTGCTGTCTTGTGTCCTGCTGGCCCATATTGGTCCATTAATATGGTTATACCAACTACATCTGGATTATAATCTATTATCTCATTTTTTAGTTGTTTATATGATAGATTATTAAGATTTGCATCAATTATCTCAACATCACATATTTCTCTTATCATTGATGCTAGAAGGCAGAGATTATGTGGGATAAAATTCCATAATGAATTCTTATCCCAGTTTGCCCACCTAAAATTTGGAACTATCAATAAAACTTTCATATCTCTTTTTCTTTTACGAACATCCAGTCGTTATGATGATACCATCTGTTGGTTATATCATTTTTCTTAGCAAATTCTTTAACAGCTTTAACTACTCCTGGATATGTCATATTGAAGTCATGTCCACCTATATATCCATCAATTACTACTTTCTGGTAATATAACTCTATATCTTTCCTCACATACTCATAATCGTGGTTTCCATCTATATAGACAAAATCGAGGTTATTTGGTAAATAACTAACAGCCTCTTCAGATTTCTTCAGAATGAACTCTATCTTATCGTCATATTGTTGTAGATTATTCTTTGCGATAGCATATGCATCCTCTATCAAATTTTCTGTATATCCATCATATTTTAGATATGGATCGATGAGATAGAATTTCTTCATATCAAAGTTTTGTAAGATGTTCTTTGCATTAATTCCTCGTTGTGTTCCTATTTCTGCTCCGATTAAATCTTTCTTCTTATGATAGTTATGGAAGAACATCCTCATCATTGGTCGTATACATCCAATTGGTTCATTCATAGTAATCTAAACTCATTGTATAACATTTCAATAAAATCTAATATCTTATCTACATCTACTTTCTCATTACTATAAAATATAAGATACCTATCTTGATTCATCCATTCATATCTATGT
>Ga0172363_10003215_pt1 | contig 13286 bp, 9 predicted proteins | sample LakKivs2_kivu2a2_FD_114541 | JGI IMG/M metagenome (GOLD analysis project Ga0172363, IMG submission 114541) | Sediment microbial communities from Lake Kivu, Rwanda - Sediment s2_kivu2a2 | ecosystem: Environmental > Aquatic > Freshwater > Lake > Sediment | place: Rwanda: Western Province, Lake... | reverse complement strand
TCTGATGCGACCGTCCATGTCGAAAAGGACCTGACCAGTTCACCAGGTTTCGGAAGTCGGTCAATATATAAGACTGTTCTGCTTCTTGATGGAACTGGGAGGCAAGAATTTCGTTATGCGGGAGGGTTGCTTCCTACGGTTATCACGGATAAATACACTTCAGAACAAGTCATGGCATCTGGTATAGATCCCATTTCTATTATGGGCAATTTTAATGTTGTTGATGGCACTTTCAACTGTGGTGGATTGGATGTTAATGTTGGAAGTTCTATAATAGAATGATTAGAGGACGGTCAGCATGGTTGCTGATTTCTCCGGCACACCTACAAGTGGAATAGTTCCTCTGACAGTTGATTTTACCGACTTAACCCTGGGAGAACCTGATGCCTGGGATTGGGATTTCGGTGACGGATCTCCCCATGACACAGCACAAAATCCAAGCCACGTATACAGCACAGTAGGGACCTATACAGTCACATTAGATGCTTCTAATTCAGAAACAAGTGATTCAGAGACCAAAACGGATTACATTGTTGTTAATCCTGTTCCTCCTCCGCCACCCTCAGTTGACATAAGTGGCACTCTGATTCTCGATGGTAATTTGACTGCTGAAAGTGATATTGTTGTTGAGCAATCGGGTCTTGTGATTCCTGTACCTGATGAAGCCTACATGGGAGCCCTTTACTCTTGTGAGTCTAAGACCTACATCACCCCAAGCGGTATAAGCAGGATTATTGAATCCGTCGGTGGTGACATAGCGGTTCTCGGATTGATAGATGGAAACGGACAAGGATTCCCGAATCAAAAGGGCCCCGGCTGTAATTCGGTTCTTATAGATAATTTTGGTGAACTCCTTGATGGATACGGCGCAACACACGCCGGTCTGGGAGCAATAGAAACTGATCCTGATACCCTAACGATTTATGTAGAAGAGATAACTCTTACTTCAGAAGATATAACGGCAGGAAAAATAGAACTATTAGCAATACCGACAAGCCCAACTGTGGTCGTTCTTAATGTTATTGGTGGCGGGCCACAGTACTATCCCGAAGATTACGAAATCCTGGGAACATATCTCAGCTGGAATGGTAAGAGTCTTGATGGAAGACTTGCAGCAGGTGACCAGCTACGAATCATCTATGAAGGTCGCCGTCCACAATTTGCCCCCGCACCAAAACCCATTTATGGCAGCTATGAAGCGCCAATGTCGTTAGGCAGCGGCTCATTCGCCACCTATGGCGGTGGAGGGATCAAACTTGAAGCCCCTGTAGGAACCATAACCATTGGCGGAACAATAACTGTTAATGGTCAGGATGGGGATTCAAGTACAGCAGAGACCGGCGGTGGCTCAGGTGGAAGCATCTGGGCAGTCGGATGGAACCTGGACGGAACCGGGTCCCTATTTGCTAAGGGTGGTAACGGGAACTATTCTGGAGGCGGTGGTGGTGGATACATCAGCCTCTGGTATGAGCATCATTATACTTTTGATGGCATCTATTCTGTTGATGGTACCGGCGGTAGTCAGAATGGAATCTTCTATTCGAAGAAAATAGAGCCCTTCTTTGAAGAGAAATTTACTGGTCAAATCTGGAACACCAAATGGTGGGAGACCCTTGAAGAACCGGTCACGCTTAATAACTATGTTCGGTTTGATTCAAGTCAGGGTATTGACCAACGACCAGCCATCCAATCTCTGTTCAGCATCTCTGGAAAGAACATCCAGGTTGATGCAGACTACATTCCGTTGACTGGTGACATCAATGCCTACGGTGCGTATTTCCTACTCTGTGTGGACGATTACAATTGGGTAGGAGTTGCCCGTAAACAGGGACACTATTGCGGTGTTTATTGTGTTGATGGCATTAGAGGACAGTCTGCACTCGCTGCTGATAATTCTGCGGTCACATTTAGAATCTCCAAGACCGATGCAACATTCTCCTTGCAGTATTATGACTGTACCCATGCTCCGTACACAATCTGTACTCCTGTTTTCAATGAGTTTAATACCGAACGGTTTAAGATTCGAATGGGGCTTGAGAAGAACATTTCAGGTCTCATGACCGAATATTTCCTCCTGAATGTAACGGACATTGCCAATCAATACATCACTCTGTCTGGAGAACCAACAGATGCTACTGCGGTGACATTGAATCTGATTGGTGGTGGCCCCCAGTATTATGGAACAGACTTCTATGTCTCTGGTCAGTATCTGAAATGGGATGATGCCTCGGCAGAACCTTTCAGGAACTTGCTAGAAACAGGTGATGTCCTTCGGGTGATTTATGAGACAGACGTTACTTCCAATGAGGTCTCGGTTGGATTTGATTATTTCAGGGTATTCGATGGAATCATGTTTGATACGCAAACCACTGAACCCATTGTCTATGTTGATTCGGTCCATGGGTCTGATACGTGTAGTGGGCAACAGTTCTACCCATTAGAGAACTTGTTCGTTGCCACAGCATGGGCCCCACGAGGAGGCACGGTTGTTCTTTATGATGGAACCTATAACCCGACTGAGATAACCAGAAAGGACCTGACGGTTCGAGGGGCCGATGGAGCGACGGCTGTTATTACCTCTGCTAATGTGCAGGACACAACAGGGTCAGGCTGGGAAACCAACGCCATATCAGTGAACAGATGCCAAGGCAGGATCCATAACCTGACACTCATGGATTCTGCGGTTGGTGTACTGGGACAGAATACAAAGAACCTAGAAGTCTTTGGCTGCCAGATATATGACGTGACAACCGGAGTACAGGTTGATTCTTTGAGCTGGAGTCCTGTGGTTCGTAATACTTTGATTCATACTGCTGAAATCGGAATAGATTTCTCATCGGCATATGACCCATATGTCGAGAGCTGTATCATCTATGACACTACAACAGCTGTGAGAGGTCTTGACAGTACAAATCTGATAGTGACCTCAAGCACACTGGATAATAATGTCACAGGAGTGTTGTTCGACAACAGTTCAACCGGCATTGTGGCATCTTCGAACATCACGAACAGCACCGACGGGATAGACATATCAACAGATTCCTCTCCTGTCTATTCCTACAATAACAATTTCTACGGAACCTCCACGGTCTATCCCGATCGAGCACCTGATGGTACAGGGCAGAATATAAGCAGCAATCCTTTGTATGTCGGAGCTCCCGATTATCATCTGTCTGCAGGGTCTCCTGACATTAATGCAGGAACAGACTTGTATGATGAATTCATGACTGCCTATGACCTCAAGAACAGGTCTCTGATAGATGGTAGTAACGCCATCGGTGCCTATGAATATCTGAGCGGGAGCCATGACGGGTCAAATTGGTATGTGGCAGGAGCTGGTGATGACTATGTGAACTTCGGAGGAATCACAGACCCGTTCCGGACCCTTGATAAGGCCATGTCCCTGGCTGATGCCCTCATTGAAGTGGATGGGGGCCATTATGATACGTATTACCTGGCACTCCGTAGCCAGAGCATCTATCTGAACAGGATTACGGTCGTCAATACCCAACAGGACATGGCCGTTAGCTACATAACACTTGATGAGCCCGACATAAGAAAAGGTCGTGTAACCGTTCCGGGTTATTATCCGATTGATGGAACGAATGTTCTTGTGAACCCAATATCCGGCCCCACACAGGTCTACGAAGTGGACTTCACCTGTGGAACTCAGGCCATCATGTGGAAGGGCCTGGGGATGGATGGCATTGTGGGTACCGGGGATGTGCTCCGTGTCATCCATCCATATCGACTGCGGCCCGGAGATGCGATAACCCTGCATCCTCATTATAGCAATGTGGACATCAGCAGGATGGTCTTTGTGTCTCCTAATGGCAGCGACACAACGACGATTACCGGGGATGGGACGGAAGGATGGGGTAACGGTACTCGGGAACATCCGTGGAGAACGATAGATAAAGCCCTCGCAGATGCCTCTTCGGGAGACTATGTCGTAGCTTTATCAGGAGAATATCCGCTCTTCAGTGGTCTTCTTGGCAGGATCCTGTTACCGATTGAAGATCGGACATCAATCGACCTTGGAAAACGGTACTTCGAAGATTTGTTTGCACCGATCGATTTCCGTTCCTGGAATCATGTCGAGTCTGATACTGTTGAATGGGATAGTACGTACACTATTGATTCCTCGGTATCCATCGCGAATGGATACATGAGCTTCGTCTACGATGGGTCTGATACAGCCAGGGCAGACTCGAGGTTCTCATTTGCCCGTGAGTTTGACCTCACCTTTGAACTCCGGTCGGCTGTCGATCCAGTGTTCTTTGAAATGCACAGCCATGATGAAACCGTATTCCTGAAACAGTTCGATAGCAGCTGGACTGCCGGAGTCACCACAGGTGGAGACACATACTCCTGCTGGGGAGCCATCAATGTTCCTGAGGAGCAGTCCTTCTATACTGAATACCTCTGCATAACTTCAGATGACACACGGAGGGGTTATGCTCCGTTGTCCTTCCTGGTCAGGGATTGTACTTCAGCCGTTAACATCATAGGTGGCCCTGCACAGACCCTTGGTGTAGATTATACTCTTGAGGGGGAGAAACTCGTTTGGCGCGGATTGGGAATGGACGGGGAGCTGATTCCTGGTGACCTGGTACGAGTCATGTACAAACCCGTAGAGCTCTCAGACCCCCTTCGTGTACGGTTCAATCTGACGGGTAATCGGTTGACTGTGTCGGCATATGACTATCAGGACTGGACAATCTTTAAGAAACAGAATATTATAGGGGATGGAACCTGGTCCTGCAGCTTCTATATGGACCGGACTGGAACGGAACGGGTATCAACCTGTCAGATGGGTCGTGCGTTCGTATCAAAGTTCCTGGCGATTGCTGATGAGTTCTATAACACGGATCTCGACAGGCCGTATGGGTATATGACACGTAGGAAACCAATCATTCTCACGGATCAAACGTAGAATGCCAGTCTATCATTCAGGAAAACTCAGCAAGACTGGAAGGCCTGACTATAACTATCCACTCAGGCCGATGGCCAAGGACCTGACCGTGCCGTTTGCTCCACGTAACCTCATGGTCACCAGTCCTTATATCATTGGCATGGCAGATGTCCGGTGGGATAATCCCAAGATCATTCCTGAGAACAATGGACTGACTGTTCTGGGGGCAAATGTCTATCGCTGTACAGACAATCCCTACAACACCTATGAGAAGTTAAATGCCAGCCCGATCGGCAGTTTCTATTACAGGGACCAGACTCAGGAAACCCTTGTTGAGAATGAGGATGCTACCCCGAGTCTGACCTATGGTGGTAAGCCGGATGGGAAATGGATCATCACGACAAGGAATAAGCCCATTATCCGCGAAGGCACAAACGGACAGATTTCGAATCGCGTTGAAGATGTCAGACTCTTTATAGACGACGGGGATGGGTCATTTGTTGAGACTCCGGCTTATGCGGTACATGGAAGTACCGGACAGGTACAACTCATCAATAAGTTCACGTTCAATTATCAGGTTCAACAGATCATACCCCCACGGTTACCCCAGCCTCCGAATGGAAGGGTTCAAATCACATATAGATATCTGAAGCACGCGGTCATCAGCTATCTGAATCAGAGGATTTACTATAAAGTAACAACGGTCGCTGAAGACCCCAATAATCCCGGACAACGGATTGAGACACCTCTTGATGAGGTTTCTGCTGTCAGCATGTTTGATATTGAGCCCGTGGATTGGGTATGGCGGGAAGCGATACGAAGAAACCGTTGGATTCTCGATCAAGGCGGAGAACGGGTCAAGGTATTCATCCGGAGATGGATGGGTGAAAAGTGTACCAATTATGATGAGGCTTATGGTCAGACTCATCACGACTGTCCAGTTTGTTATGGCACAAATTTTGTTGGTGGATTCGATGGACCCTTCGACATCATCATTGCTCCTCCGGAAGCTGAAAAGGCCATTGAACTATTAGACATGGGCTTGCACATTCGGTATGACTGGGCAACTTGGACAACGGATTTTCCTCTACTGAATGAACGCGATGTAGTCGTACGTCAGAACAACGAACGGTATATTGTCGGTCCAATAAATTATCAGGGTCAGCGGGGTGCCATTTTCCAGCAGCACTTTACTATTGCGCCTTTGGATGAAGATGACATTAGATACAAGATCCCGATCACGGGTGGAGAAACTCAGGTTCCTGAGTCTTCAGACATTTATCGTGAGGGATTAAAGAGTCCTGCAAGCCCTGTGATCAATGCCAAGCCTGAAATACCCGAATCGAAGATCATACGTGGGCGCACGGTAACATTCGAGAATATCTCGTGGTAAGTCAATGGTTTTTATAAAGTTATGCAAATTGTAATACTCATCTAATACGAAATAGTATAAGTGAAGGTTGTTATGTTGTCGCACCCTCGTATGGGTGTGTGAATTGCAAGAGAACTATCAAACAGGGAGGTTAGGAAAATGTCTTTGAAGCAAGCAGCGGAAGAGCTCCTGAAGATTGCCGATGACATGGAGAATGAAGCGGACAAGGTGACGAAGTTCGTTTGTGCAGACTGTAATCATACGGCGACTCTGGAGACCATCAATCAGCGCCGGAAGGAAGCTGCAGAGAAGAGTGGTAAGAGTGTTTCTGTCAGCAAGATTACCGTGAACGACCGGGTAACCTGTGCGGCCTGTGGTGGGACGATGGAATACTATCCGACCGAAGAGAGCCAGGCTTACTATTTTGAGCCCAAGCAGGCAAAGAGGAAGAAGACCGAAGAGGGTGAGGAAGAGGTAGACGCCTCTGAACCCATCGACTATGATTCGCTGGAGAGGTACGCGAAGAAGTCAGAATAATAAATATCCGGGTAATGGTGGGAAAAGGGGGATGATTTTTTCCGTCATCCCCCTTTCTATTTTGTAATATCCTACTAATCATAAAGATAAGATCATCATGGTGAGAATCATAGGAAACTCACCCGAACGAGTTAGAATCTCTGATTTGGGAGATGTCATCTATTATAAGCAACAAAAGGACTACACGGACCAAGAATTTGAGTCATCAAAGGACTTACAGAAATTCTGTCAACAGGGCAAAATTATCATTTTAAAGCGCTTTGATGCCTATCGACCTACGGCGAGTGACAATGTCCAGGAACCTAAGGCTGGAATAGACATACACGACCTTAAACGGGCCATTCGGGAGGTTCAGTCAGAACAAGGGGGTAAAGTCAGGGAAGCGGTTCAGGAGGCTCTTCCTTTGCTTGTTCAGGTGGTACGTGAGGAATTGTCTTCTATTAAAACAACCGGGTCTGTTACCACCGAGACTTCCAGAACGGAATTTATGGACCCGAATTTCATACCTGATATATCAACTGAGGGCATGCGCGGTAATATCAATCCTGATATAAGAAATACATCTGCTAACGATATAAGTTCTAATCTGGATGCGTTAAGAAAGCTAACCGATAAGAACAAAACATAACATCTAAAGGAGGGGTTTATGGCAAAATCAATTGACATCGGTACATGTTTTTTGGCGAGTGCATCACGGGACGATAATCAGCAGATACAAATAAAGTCTATACGTGATGCGTTTTTTGACTTGGAGAATGAGCCACAAGTCAAGAGCATGCTCACCATGAGCAAAGTCAGTTTCATCGAGGCGGGGGACAAGCTTTATATCATAGGTGATCCGGCCCTGGTCATGGCTAATATGTTCCGTCGGGAGCTCAGGCGTCCATTATCACAGGGTATTATTTCGGCGGGGGAGACGGAAGCAGAGAAGGTTCTTTCAATCATGATTGAGAATGTTGTAGGCAGGGCCAAGAATGATAATGAGACGTGTTTCTTTTCAGTACCTGCTGGGGCCATTGACCGAACAATGGACATCATTTATCATCAGGCGATGTTTTCAAAAATTCTATCTGGTCTGGGGTACAAGGCCATATCAATGAATGAGGCTGCAGCTGTAGCATATTCAAATGCAAGTAAGGAGAATTTTTCAGCATTGGTTATTGATCTTGGGGCAGGCATGGTCAATGTGTGTCTCATTTATCAAACCATGATTGGTATGACATTTTCGATCTCAAGATCGGGTGATTGGGTGGACGAATCTGCTGCTCGTGTTACCGGTAGCACAGCGGGCCGTATCATGGCAATCAAAGAAAAAGGCACAGATTTAATAGACATATCTCAGGGTGACATCAAGACCCTGAGAGAGCGTGAAGCCATTCAGGTTTATTACAAGTCTCTGGTCATGTATGCTCTTGATGCCATTAAGAATGAATTTGCTCGTCGAAAAGCAGGGTTTGAGCTTCCGACAGCAGTACCGATTATTTTAGCTGGTGGAACATCCCTGGCAAAGGGCTTTAAAGAATTCTTTGAAACGGCCTTTACCAGTGTACGGGATAAGTTCCCATTCGCCGTTTCTGAGATTCGTATGGCAACAGACCCCCTGAATGCTGTGGCCCAGGGACTGCTTATAGCAGCCATGCATTATGATGAGGGGTCTAGAAAGTAACGGGTATGAGAACTCTGGCAGAGCTTATCCGATCAAGTGTTCTTACTGAGCCCCAGAGGAAAGAAGTGTTAGAGGTCTTGAACGACCGAGGAAGGATTCCTGCAATCAGAAGAATTCGCGAAATGACAGGACTCGGTTTACGGCCAGCCATGGACATTATGGATGCTCTTGCGCCTCCGTCGAAACCAGAGGTCATAAAAACAGGTCCTGAGCTTTCATCAGACCTGTTAGAACTACCTGATGATGATTTTAAGAAGAAAATACAGGATCTCATTGATAAAAGACATCCCCTGGAAGCACTCAAAGAAATCAGAGAGTATTATCGATCAAAAGGTAAGAACATAAGTCTTTTGGAATCTAAGGCACTTATGGATTTGTTGTTCAGGAAACACTAAATGTATCAGAACTTACTCTTTGCTGTTAAGAAAAGAATACTCGATGAAGTCATTGACGGCTTCAATCGTCATCCTGCGTATTCCAATAAGGTGAAAATCTACCATAAATTCCCCTATGAAGAGCGTATCCAGTACGGGGTTCTCTTAAGAAACACCTCTGCTTCTCAGATACGAATGTCAGCCGATAACTACATGGCCGATGTCATCTCGCACGTTCGGCTGGCTCGTGATGCGAACTATCCAGGTTACTCCATCGAATGGGTTCGAGAGAATTCCCTGGCGGTCACCAAAAAGATTGAAGAAGACGTATCCGATCAGCTGAGCCCGACACAAAGGCGGTTTTTCACCACGCATCAGATACTTGCTGGTAGGGGAAATACTCACTTTGCCGATAATGTTGGTCAGGTCAAAGTAATCATCAATGGTGTGGAGACCCTTCCAGAATTCGTTAATGGGGAAAACAAGATTGTCATGTTGCATGGGGCCCCTGTTCAGGGGGCCATCGTCAAAGTGACTTACTGGTACCGTATCATGTCGGATCCGGGAATCTATGTAATCGATTTCACTGAAGACAACCAATTTGTCGTGGCCCCGATTTACATCATTGAAGACGAAAAGGTGATTCAGAATACGAGTGGAACTGAGGTAACGGCAAACCTTGACCATCAACTTGTCTATCCTGGGAGTGAAGACCTCTATCTGCAATCCGAAAATGGCGGGAGTCCAGTGTGGTTGAAGAGAGACACAGACTACACGATAGATTATCCCACAGGTCTTATCACATTTCTGATTCCTTTAGAGAAGAGTTTCAATCTGCTTGCTGATTACCGGTATCAACCTGGGGATTCCTGGGGACCCTATACCTTCCGAATCTACCAGGAGATTCATGAGGCGATTCCCGGTGTTGTGATATGTATGGGTCGTCGAGCGAAAAAGGGTGACCGACAGATTGTGCTGGTGTCGAAGTACAGGGAGCAGCAGGCTAAGATTTATGGTGGTCACTGGGACATGTCACTGAGCCTCGCTGTTATTGCCAAGGATCCTATTCAGATGGAAGAGATGGCGGATCACCTAGTCAACTATCTATGGGGCCAACGTAAAAATGTTCTTGAGTACGAGGGCATTACTCTGTCATCTGTCCAGCCCACAGGTGAAAGCGAAGAGACTTTCATAGACCTTACCGGCGACTTATACTATGAGACCTCAGTTGATGTGGCGGTCATGACAGAGTGGCAGGAATTTGTACCATACTTCTATGAGATACGTAAGATTCCTGCCAACATGCACCTGTTAGATCATAGGCAGATTCAGGATTATAAGATAGATGTAAACCTTTCGATGACACCCATAGACCTGACTCCAGACACAAGAAGGGTGATTAAGTATGGCGTAACTTCTTATGAACGAGTCAGTTAGAGGGCACGTTCAGGGTTCTAATAACCTTCTAATCCTTCATTACTATTGATACCTCTAATAATGAAGAGGGGTGAAAAAAGCGCATGCCACTATACGAATACAAATGTTCTGAGTGTAACCTTGTTTTCGAAGAGCTCGTGAAGTCTGCTGAGGGCTCTGAAAGCATGCCGTGTGTGAAGTGTGGAAAGAATGCTGTGAGACAGATAAGTGCTGTTGCCTCGAGTGTCAAAAATGGCAGCCCCAATGAAACCGTTGACGTGACAATAGGCCGTGCAGCCGAAAGGCGTTGGCAGGACTATTACGATCGTCAATCAAAAAGAAGGGGCAGCAAAAATCTGGAACGTTTCCCGCAACCTCAGTCCAATGACGGCAAGTATATGCCCGTCATGGCTTTGGGGGGAAAGGATGAAAAGAAAAAGCGGGGAGAGTTTGTCGAGGCACTTCAAGAGCACAGGCGTAAAAGAGTTGAAAAGGGTATACCCCAATTCAGTGGCCCTGGGGAGTTCTAAAAACCTCCAAATAAAAATAACAGATAACATCTTTTCAGATTCACATAAAATAAGCGATAAAAAATTGAGTCCGTTTGAACAAAACGTAACGGAGGTTAGGAACCAATGGCAAATATCGGACCGTTCCCATCGTTTTCATTCCCCGGGGTCTATACCAAGACACTGAATGAGCCGCCTCTGGCTACAGCAGCCGGTGGTCTGCGCATTCCGGCGTTCATCGGTGTTGCGGATGAGACCATCCAGATTAACAATCTGGAGATGATTCGTGGGTCGAACTCTTTGGCGGACAATCTCATCGTCAAATAAGACGTATCCGACCAGATTACGGGTGCGAATCGCAACTTCACCGTCAGCTTCTTTCCGATCGTGAGGGGTGATGGCAGTGGAACAACCACAACCAATCCCAATCAGGTGAAGGTCTACATTGATGGGGAACCTGTGGCTGTTTCATCTGTGGATGGAGAAAATGGCGTTATTTATCTGGTATCCATCCCTGCTGCTGGGTCGTTAGTTCAGGCAAGTTATTATTTCAAGCGTACAGACACGCTCTATTCGGATGAAGACCTGAGTATTCAAGCCGATGGGTCCAATGTGAACTTCAAGGTTCACAATGTGCCCATTGTTGAGGGTGACAATGCCGGTACGACAACAACGGATCCCTCAAAGGTAACTGTCAAGGTTAACAATGTGGCCGTGACTGTCAGTGCGGTTGACGGAGATAGTGGAATTATTACGCTGGCTTCGGCACCGGCTGATGGGGCCTTAGTTTTGGCGACTTATTATTCCAACGAATATCAAGACACGTTTGATATTATTCCTTCACCCAATGTTGCTAGTGTGTTTAAAGTCGGTCTGAGTCCTGGTACGGCGGATTTCATTTCTGGCACAGACTACGTGTTTGATACAACGGGTGATTTCTACACGATTAACTGGGGTCACTCCTACAAGATTTCATCTGGTCGTCATACGATTAGCAAGGAGTATTTCGATGACAGTCAAATTTCAGGGACGCTGTTTGATAACCGTACCTGGAAGCGTGAAGTTAAGTCCGGAACAGCTGATGGTACGAACAAGTCCTTTGTAATTGAAGGCACACCTGTTAGTGGTCAGGGCCTTGCCTATCCTACCGATGACCCATCCAAGGTAACAGCTTATGTTGGATATTCGGCGGTTGATGCCACGGCGGTTGATGTTACCACTTTGAGTGCCACAACCAAGACGATGACTCTGAAGGACGCCCCTCCGGCGGATTCCACGGTTTATGTAACTCAGTACACGAATTTATTGCCGGATGATACCTGGACTCTGACATGCCAGGTTGCAGCAGAGACTGATGGGACATATGTCATGTCTGGTCAGAACACAGGTACGGCCATGAATGTGTCTTGGTCGGTCGATGATACCTTTGTGGCTGATTCGTACTTCGCTACTGAGAATGTTACCTATCCGTCTGGTACAGGTCCTGGTAATTCTGATGCCCAGGTAATGCCGGGTTATGCTGTGCAGGAAACCGTCAGCCTGACGTTTATTGGTGATGGTACTAATGCTTCTACATCATATGTGGTCACTTCGAGCGATCCGAACGGTACAGGGTCTCTTGGAGATAACACGGGTTATCTCAATCAGACCTATATTGACAACCGTACAGGATTCAGAGTAACCGTGAATCAAGGAAGCTCGGTTGATTATACGGGGGGTGATTACATTGGTTATATGATATCACCCGAGTGTGTAACCGGATCACAACCCACACTGGCTGTGCCGGGCATCAGAGTGACGGTTACAGATACCGAGAACGTGGGTGCTGGTGACACGGGTGACACGGGTATTCTCAGGACCTATAATAAGAGTGGTAATGAGCCGGATGTTGGTGACTTCTACTATGTTTCCTTCAATGAAAACAAGGATAACATGGAAGAAGCCATGTTGTTCACGGTAGAAAAGGATGCTCTGGCCTACACGGGAGCGCTGTCACAGACCAACAAGCTGGGACTCGCGGCACATCTTTGTTTCCTGAATGGTGCTGCGGTGGTCATTCTTTATCAGATTCCGAAGGCGGTTGGTGAGGAAGATGCCCCTGATAGTGCCTATATCTCGGGTATTGATTATTTCAATGAGCCGATGCCGGGTGGGTATCGTCCTGCTCTCATGCAGCCGGTAACCACGTCGAATGCTGTTCTACAGTATCTGCGTCAGTCGAACACCATTCAGTCCGGTGAACGCTACATGAATGAGCGGATGACCTATTTCGGATTCCCGCTCAACACTTCACCGACAACGGCCCAGGCTTATGCACGGTCCATGTCGAATGAGCGCATGATCGGCATATATCCCGATGGTGCGATTACGACCATCACCGATGAACTTGGTAATGATGTTGAGTACGTCGTTGATGGGTCCATCCTTGCAGCGGCCATTTCCGGACGGGATACATCTCCGGCGTTCGATGTGGCCGAGCCGCTTGATCGTAAGCCGA
>Ga0172363_10003210_pt1 | contig 13292 bp, 12 predicted proteins | sample LakKivs2_kivu2a2_FD_114541 | JGI IMG/M metagenome (GOLD analysis project Ga0172363, IMG submission 114541) | Sediment microbial communities from Lake Kivu, Rwanda - Sediment s2_kivu2a2 | ecosystem: Environmental > Aquatic > Freshwater > Lake > Sediment | place: Rwanda: Western Province, Lake... | reverse complement strand
TTGGATACAGTGAAAAAGATTTTTCACCCATTGATTTTGTGTTAAAATATTATCCAGAGTCTCAAATGTATGTGACTCATACAGAGTAAGGAGGCATATGCCGTTGGTTAGGATGAAAAAAGAGGATTAAACTCCATCCACGGTCCTCGCGGATGCCGTGGAAGTTTCACGGGGACCTGCACCGCTGCATGCAAATCTAGGATGAAACATTTTGATGAAGCTATCCGAGCACCAAGTGTAACGATTGTCATTCCATTTCGCGGACATCTGACATTGCTCCAGAAGCTATTGAACTCCATAGCCGAGGCTCGGAATAGGATTCCGATGACCCTTTGTGAGGTTATTATAGTCTGGGATGGACCAGATGATCCAACGTCCTTGGTCACTGACTTTTCCCGTCGTTCTGGCCTAAAAGTCCGCTGTCTATTTGTAGAGGCTAGACAGGCGATGAAACGCAATATAGGGATGGCGGCTGCCCATGCCGACGTTGCTCTATGTATAGACGCTGATTGTACGATTCATCCGGATCTTCTTAAGCTCGTTATTGACGCTTTTGCCTCTCCTAATGTGCATATGTTTGCTGTTCCTGTCATGTTTGAACCACCCATCGGATTGCTGGAATCTGTGATCGCTGTTATGCCTTACCGCCAAGCCTTTGCGTGGGCTAGTAATGGCGAGAGGCTATGGTGGGCACCCGGGGCAACCATTGCGCTACGGCTGTCTACAGTAGAACGGTTAGGTAGTTTTTGGTCAATAGGACGAGGTTCAGATCGTGGCGAGGATGTCGACCTCGGTCTGCGTTGGACAAACCGGCTGGGAAGTCCAGCTGTCGCCACCAGTCCTTATTGCCCATCACTACATGCACGGGAAACATGGCATGGCCTGTTTAATAGCTGTGAGCGTGCATGGCGCTTCGGAACTTCCGAGGGATACCTCTGGCTCCGTCATCCAGCTTTTAGAATGCGCCGAATCCCACCCATCTTGTCTATGGCTTTGTTGTCCCTGCTATTTGCAGCGGTGCTTGGAGTGCTAGGGGCCTTTACTTGGGGGCCTTTGGTCACCGGCGCTCTTTTGCTCTGCATCTGGATCATTACCGAAGTGATTCTGTTTCGTCAGTCGGGCATTCGACTCGTAGCCTTGCCTGCTGGTTTTTTGCTAGCGTTCCTATTCGAGACTGGACGTACGTTCTCACTATGGCGAGCTGGGACGTGGACTGGCGGCTTATGGTTTCACCATAGACAATCAGCCGGCGAATGGCGTTTGCTAGCCCTGAATGGTTGGCTGCTGCTATGTATTGGGTTCCTACTGTGGATGTTTTTCCTATTAACTACTGGGAGGTAAGATATGCACTTTTCAGTCGTGATCCCTACACGAAATAGTGAGAAGACTTTAGAAACCACATTGGCCAGTTTGCAGCAACAGAGCTATCCCCCGTATGAACTCATTGTTGCCGATGGCTGTAGTACAGACGCAACGCGACAGATTGCCAGCCGCTTCAATACTTATGTGGTGGACAATTTGGCTATCCACGCCGCAGGAGGACGCAATCATGGAGCAGCAGTAGCTAGCGGGGATTGGTTAGCCTTCACCGATTCTGACTGTTGCGTTCCGTCAACTTGGCTGAGCATTGCAGCTAAGCTGATAATGGAAAACCCTGATGTAGTTATCCTGGGAGGTCCCCTCCGGGCTCTGGCCCCAATAAACGAGATTGAACAGGTGGCAGGGGACGCTTTGCTAAAAGGTGTACTCCAGTACCCGCAGGAGCAGCAGTGGATCTCCACAAGATCGTTGCGGGGTGCGTTTATTGGAGCTAGCCTGTTTTGCCGTAGAGATATCTTCTATGCACTGGGTGGCTTTGATGAGCGTTTTGCCAATTTTGGCGAAGACATTAACTTTTTCTTGAGGGCAGTTAGTGCTTTCCCAGGACGGCTCCTGTACGATTCTCGGCTCTATGTAGAGCAGCACTTTCCTGCTACTTGGAGTGGGCTCTTTCTCAAGTGGTATCAGTATGGAATGGCTTCGTGCTATCTACAACGCTACCACTTGGGGCGATGGCGGATTGACTTAGCTCATTACCGCCGCCTGATAGTTGCGATTAGTGACCTGGCAACCCAAGGGAATCGACGTCGAGCTAACCTAGCGCGTGTGGTCCAGATTATCGGACATCTGTGCGGCAAGTATTGCGGGTCAGTGCGTTTAGGAGTTGTAAACTTATGAGTGGTTCTTCTTTTCCACAGCGCTGGCTGGTGATTATTTTGACTCACAATGAACCCATCTCTTTAATTAAAACTTGTCTGCATTCAGTCCGAGAAGCAACTAATTTTCTTACAGCTCAATATCCAACTAGCACGGTCCATGTGTGCGTTGTAGATGACAGTACGCCACAATTGCAGTGCGCACTGCAGGAAATAGCCGAGAGCCTGGGAATAGAATTGGTGAATGCAACTGGAACGATTTCTCAGAAGCGGAACATCGGCTGCAGAGATTCAGAGGCAGACGTAGTTGTGTTCACTGATGCTGACTGTGGCGTAGATCAAAGATGGTTGGCCACTCATGCGGCTGCGTATGCCAGGTACCCCACTGCACCAGCTGTTGCGGGTGTTACCGTACATCAGGCGGAAAGCACCCCGGGTTATACTGCTATGCGATGTGCCGGCCTCTTGGTAGGCTTCCAATTCCCAGAGATTATGTCTAGCACTCTTTGGGCACCATGTTCCAACCTATCGCTCCGCATGGATGTATTCAAAGAGGTCGGTGGTTTTGATGAGACTTTTACCTATGGCGCTGAGGATGTAGATCTTGGACTCAGAGTGTGCGACGCATCCGGCCAACGCATTGTATGCGAGGCTTCATCGATCGTCTACCACGCGCCAGAGCCATTTGCACATGGGATTTATCGGCGTGCTTGGACATGGGGAAAGGGAGAAGCTCTCCTTTTACCCCGACATCCACTCTACCTCGTTCCTAGTCCGCCGAAGCCTATACTATTTGTTCTGCTCTCTCTGGGCTGGGCGCTAACCAGCATACTGATATTTCAAAGATGGGTTCCGCTGGTTGCTTTTCTTGCTATTTTTGTGCTGGGTGGTCCACTCCAGGAGGCGTGGGAGACGAAAGTTAGTTGGCCAGTTGTAATTAGAACACGTCTATTGCGATCACTCTTTTATCTGGGCACATATATGGGCTTGCTTAAAGCAAGACAGCCGGGTTTGCTGGGTAAGCAGATGAACTATGGCGATGGGCAATTCGCCTATGAATGGTCAACGGTGGCACGTGACATATGGGAGTTTTTTATCTTCGTTCTCATTATAGGAGTAACTCTTAGATGAACGAACCTTTATCCCCCAATCGAGAAACTTTGCGTATCTGTACAGTCACCCCATGTCATGGCCGACCTGATCTGGTAGCTAGGTTACTTTCATCATTGAGAAGAGTCGCAGAGGAAGATTTAGGATCTAATAGTGCCGTAGACATCATCATTGTAGACAGCACGCCAGATGATTTACAAGCAGCGAACCAGATTCGCGTCTATTGTGAGGAAGCAGGTGCTTGTTACGAACGGGGGGCGGTAAACGTGCGAACAAAGCGGAATCTCGGTGCACGTTTGGCCCGTTCACGAGGTGCTGACATAGTCTTATTCATAGACTCCGATTGCCAGGCCCAACCAGGATTATTTCGTGAGCACCTAGCTGGCTATAAAGTAAATCGGTCACCTCTCACACACCGGCCTGTGGGCGCAGTGGCTGGTGTAACTAGGTTTGTTGGGTCTGCATCATCTGCCTTCCGTGCTATGGAGCAGACCCCCTTTCTGGATTCGTTTTCCTTTGCTGAGCATATGCCTGAAGTGCCTTTTGCACCATGCACAAATTTTTCAATACGGCTAGACGTATTTGAACAAGTCGGAGGGTTTGTTGAGAATTGGAACTATCGTCTTGGTGGAGATGATACAGAACTAGGTCGTTGTATCAACAGCGCTGGCTATGCTATCCTCTCACGACCTCAAGCTATAGTCCTCCATGAGAAGAGTACATGGAATAGATGGTTGGTTGTGCTTGAACGTGTGTGGCGGTGGGGCAGGATGGATATTAACGTCCGACGCACCGAGCCTGTCAGAAACCGGCAATGGATCGCCCCTCAGCCGCTAACAGTTGCTTTGCTCCTTTGCCCGATTGCGCTTGCTTGGGGACTAATCCCATTCTTCGTCCTAATTTTCTCTACTTTTGCTTTAACCCCTGTCATAACTGCAATGCTACGGATGCCAAACCGCAGACATTTACTTGATTGTGTCGGAGGGGAGTTCCTTACGCTAATTTTTGAACTAGGTGCGCTGTACGAGTCCTTGAAATCTGGACACCCACAACTTGCTTACCAGGAGATTATTACACATCCTATGCAAGTCGGTACCTCATGGGATGCTCGCCGACGCATAGCATGGGTGTGCATCTTGATGCTACTAGCCTGGTTGGTTCTATCCCTTACAATACTGAAACTGGCTCTACACTGAGAAGGTATTGTGACCCTATTGCCTTATTCATAATTTTCCCATGCTTGTTGGAATGATGAGTGACTGTTTATTTACTTCTGTTTTCCTTTTCCCCATAAATTCGGTCAATCTCTTCTTTTAGCTTCTTTGTCTCTTGCTCGAATGCAGCGAGATTGTCCTCCCACTTTTCTTTCCGTCTTTTATAATCAGCCGAATCACACAAGGTTATTTCCTGTTTCTTAAGTTTTTTCTCAAGCTTTTTAAATTTATTCTCATGCTCTGGCAATTGCTTTCCAAGTATCCCTTCCCAGCGCCAGATATCCGCTTTGTGCCATGCAATACTTCCCTGGCATTTAATAAATTCTTGCCTCTTCTCTGCATTGTGGCACAAAGCATCTGATATTTTTTCTAACCTTTCAATTTGTTGCCGACGTTCATTTAAAGCACGTTCTATTTTATTCTTCAACTCTTCTGTTTCTTTTAAGAAATTCTCATCAATTTCATCTAGTTTAAATTTTAAGCCCTTTTCATATGTGATCGCTAAATTCCTAAAGAGAAATAATAAGCCTGCGATTACAAGACCCAATGTAGTCCATTTAAACTGAGATGTTCCTCCGATTCCATGCAAAAAACCAATCAACATATTAACCAACATAAAAATATACCAAGAAACAACCGCAAAGGGAAGATATTCAAATATGAACTGAAATCCGAGATGTTGTGACTTCATACGAGAATACATTTTCGCCATTATGAAAATTATAATGGATATTAACGAAAGCACTATAAGTACTACATAATGATAGGTATACGATGGCAAATTAAGATTGTCAGCGATCAGTAAAAGAGAACTCACTAAAGGACAAAGCAAGACAGAAATAGGGAGAGATACTACTACTAAACTTTTCTTGAGAAGAGCCTTTGGCTTAATGGCATTCCCACTTTCGAAGAACGATCCCGAAGATATTGCTTGAGCCACTGGAACAAGAAAGGAAAACCCGATAAAAGTAGCACTTACTTGTGCAATTGTTGATAAAAATGTCTCACTCATTTATCTATCCCTCACTTTCAGGTACAAAATTTATATATATAGTCATACCATTCGTACCAACCTTTCTCATTGTGGCAAGTTAGCCAACACTTTGGACATCTGAGATATTTCATATTTTTTCTTTGTTTTCGATACTTTTGCGAAAACCATACGTCTATCAAGTCTTCCGAATTCAAATCCCCAATAGGCGGAAGCCGCCAGCAGGGAAGCACTTTAAGGTCAGTAGTTATCGAAAAGCCAGTATAACCAGCTAAGCATCTAAAGTTATCAGGAAGATTGCCTGCACAGAGATAATCGGGTATCTGCCGCAGATAGAATTCTGAATTATTTATTGGAGCTCCAAGCCTTTTCAGATTTATAAGCTCGTTTATCTCCTCTTCAAGAGCTCGTTTACTATCAGGTTTGGGAATAAATTCGTCATTAGCGAGATTCCCTTGATGCGGAGGATAATGGTATGGCTGAAAATTCATGGATATCTTTCCGTTACCTTGCTTCCAGATCCAATTAGCAAAATTTACCAAATTGCTAGCGTTATAATTGGTGATTACACAGTTTACAGCCACACCCAGGTCGGGATATTTGTCGTTAGCATTGAGCAAGGACACAAGAGCTCTTTCTGCCACCTTAAAGGACACGCCTCTATGCCTTTCATAAACTCTTGGATCTAAAGTATCCAAAGAGAGAATAATAATGTTGACCCCTGCTTCTGCCAAACTAGCTGCTCTTTCACTAGTTAATAAGATGCCATTTGTCGTAATGTTGACTAGCATTTTGAACGATTTTGCTAAAAAGACTATTTTCTCGAGGTCATTACGAAGAAGAGGCTCGCCACCCCCAAAGGTTACAATCTTTGTCCCCAGTTTTTCAAGAGAAAGCAAGATTTGGTTTAATCGGTGCAAAGGTATATCATCCGGTTTGTTTGTGATTTTCCAAATGTCGCAATAACCGCATATTGAATTACACCGCAATGTCACATCTATTGATGCAGTTAAAGGAGGAGCAATGGGAAAGCCAATCTTGCTGGAGACCTCGATCAGCTTCCCATAACTAAGATGCTTACCCAAACCCGCGTGTAAGAAGTTAAAAAGGGGTCTAACACGTACATTGCCGTAAGTATCCTTATTTCCGTGATGGCATTTAGTTCTCATAGCAAGCCAGTTTATCTTTCCTTTGCTGCTAGTAGGCATCCCACTCCCCGTTGAGTTTCAGCGACCGCAACTGCAGGAGCAGATTGACTCCATGTAGATGCCAGTTCATCCCTCTCTTTTTGAATCGCCTGGCTACGGTTGTATCCACTGTCTTTTCTACCGGACCTGATCCATAGCCCCCAACCTCAGAAATGTTCCTGATCCATTCGGCATTGTTCATCACATATTCGGCTACCTGAACGATCTTCTCCGACCTCTGCCTGTCCAGAGTGGTCTCCTTAAGCAAAATATCTACTATCTCCTCAACTCTACCCTGAAGAGCCAGAGATTTAAGTCCCTCCACTGTCGGAGCCTGGTCTTCTCCAAACACTATCTTAAACTCCCTCTCTAAATGCCAGATATCCAGCACCCCCACCGTCTCAGGAAAATAATCAGCCTTAACCTTCTTTATCCACCCCGCCCCATCGCTGATAAAGTATACTTTTCCCGCTCTGCTTACCCCTTGCCCTAAACATTCAAGATAAAACTTCTCCCCAAAGGCCTCCGCTTCCTCTACCGAAGTATATGTCCTCTTATCCATAAGCCATACCCGCTCCTTCGAGATATTCACCCGCCTGGAAAAACTTGCCCCCACCCGACACTCCATCCAATCCTTCCTCTCCCGATCATTGATCCCTGTCCCATCAACCTGGATATACATCACCGGCCCCTCCTGGGCTCCTTCTTCTATCCCCTCCCCGCAAACCTGACACCGGAGTCTTATCCGCCCGTACCTCAATGTTCCTAACGTCTGTATCTCCCTGCACTCCTGCCCATTCCTTACCAGCCAACCCCCACATCGCTCACACTCCTTCTGCCTCCTCAGTGCCATCATCTCCACCTCCTGAATTACCCACTGCAGTACCTTCAAAAACACCTCCTCTCGTAGCCTCAGTAACTCCTCCTCTAACCAGTGGACATCGCTTCGCTTTAATGATAAATTAATAAGCAAGGAAATTTTGATTTCCATCAAGGCTCACTTCCTGTGTTTTTTCCTTAACATTATAAGGTGAGTCTTCCCCCTTTTCCATCACGGATTCAGGGATGCTTCCTATATTGCCTCATCAACCTGATAAGTCCAAAATCGAACTTAACATATCTTATCTTCCATAACACCTCTATGACAGTAATTAAAAAGAACCGAGGATTTAGGCATCCTAAGAGGATAGACATCCATAAAGGAAGCCAGAAAAAGTAAAAATCAGCAAGAGGTGCAAAATCATAAGAAATCAACATACGTCTGAAGCTTAATTTCTTCCAGAGGGGAAAAAAAATTAGCTCATGTATAAAATAAACTGCTACTATAGGGAGTATCTTAAAGGAAATATATTGCGCCATTACTCCTATTAAGTCTATTAGTAGTATTAACTCTATAGCAAATAAGAATCGCATTATACTGTATATCCTAAGAGGAGCCATGCTTACTACGAAAGTCTTAACATTAGCTTGTATATCCCTATTGTAGTCAATAACTTGGTGCACTAGTATCCATCGAAGACCTATCAGGAAAGAGAGCAATGCAAAAAGGAAGGTATCCAGTCCAAAGCGCTCAAAAATACCAAAGACAATTAACAGCGGTAAGGTTCTTTGTGCTAAAGACGCAGATATTAATCCCACTATGCCCTTTTCTTTGAATCGGAACGGATGGTCAGAGTATACAATTGATGACAAGTAGCTAAAAAAAAGAAAAACAACAGCGAATTTATACCGATAAAATGGGATAAATGCAATAAGACTTGTGAGTAGAGCAGTTGCTAATGCAAGTATTTGTTGCCGCTTGCTTAAGCGACTCAGAGCATTTGCCTTACCTGAAACCTCGTCAATAGACTTATCGAAATAATCATTAAGCATATAGCCAAAGGAAGTCAAAGAGACAAAGAAAACCCCGAGAGGGAGTAATAAAAGTAAATCCTGCAATTCAACTTTAGAATAAACGAGCAATAAGTAATAGTAGGCCAGAAAGAACAAGGGTATTTTGGAATCAAACCATTCGTCCCATCTTATTAGCTTTAAAAGGGTCATCTATTTGTCCTCGCATACTTAGATAACGCTTCAACCGCGATTGCGGTGGTCACTTCCCGTGAGCCGAAAGCCAGATCGTATCCCAGATAAGGCCCGCCTACAAAGAAGGTACCTATAGGCCACCCCTCGTCTTCTCTCTGCATATGTAATAGACACTCTATCACCTGAGTTAAATTAGAAGGTTGAACACCACAGTTCAATAGCCCAGTAATAGCCAATGTGCTCTCTAAGGGATCAGTCTTATCTCCAGTTCCCCTCGTTTGGCAATTCAGAAGATAAGTCTTGACCTCCTTGACTATAGGTTCCAATCTTTTGTTACCTGCATCAGAATAGATACGGGTCAAACAATAAACGAAGCTAAATGGCGAATCATAATATACACTCTTTTGCATGAATTGACCTGTTCTAACAATTTGAATTAGATACTCCTCTACTTCCGATAAAGGCCAATCTAATAAGGAGTAAAAAAATAAAACATTGGCATTTACAACCCAGTCAATGTTGTTGTCTCCCTTTTCAAATGGAGGATCGATATCAAGTATCCATGTGTTAAAGATGCCTCTGTTATTTCTATTTTTCAGTAATAGAGAAGCTACAGAATAGTAGTCAAGGTTTATTCTCCACTCCCTCAGAGAGGCCAAAATGCAACAAGTAGTATCCACATCAAAATGAATATATGATTTCTTCCCTAAGAAACGCCAAAGTCCACTTTGTTCCATTTCGTCAAGCAAAAATCTGATAGCACGTTGACTTATCTTTTGCACCTGGCTGAAGTTACTCAAGTGTGCTAAAGAATGAAGCACAAAAGAGGTAATAAAGACTGATTTTACATAAGAGGCTGCTTGTACATTGCTTTTGCGCCATCTCAGTGTAGAGAATTCCCCTGAGGATAGCTGCCTTTTTGCAAGAAAATTAATGCCTCTTAAGATTGACTCAATAATCCTTTCCTCTGTCATTTTGCTATTTTAACACACGAACATCACTGATTCGTGCTGGTTTGAGATCTTTCCTTGGAAAAGTGCCGAAAGGCACAGCTTCAACCTCTATTGGAATCCTCATTTGTTCACCGTGTTCGTGCTTTAGTTTATTAAGAACTTCTGCAGAAATTCGTTTCCAGGGTCTCCGCTCAATATAGACTATAGCTTTTGACTGATCTGATGTGCCGGATATTTTTATCCTCCATTCATTACCGAGCTCAGGGAAGGAAAGCAAAGTCTCCTCTATATCCTTAATGAAGATTCTCTTTCCTTTTATGATTGGTGAGTTAGTTAGCCTCCCTTTGTAGTAGATACGGGGAGAAGTCCGCCCACATCTACATCTTTCATAAGTGAGAGCTACGCAATCATCGCTCCAAAAACGGAGAAGAGGTGCGCCTTTATCCCATAAAGTAGTATAAACTGCTACCCCTACTTCGCCGTCGCTCACTGGTTCTTTAGTCTCAGGGTCAATGACCTCAGTTAATATGTAATCTGCAGCTAAGTGTAGGCCATCCTTCTCAGGGCACTCACCAGCAATGGGGCCGAAAATCTCGCTCAACCCATAGAAATTAAGGCAATCCGCTTTCCAATATTCCTCAATTCGCTGGCGGCGGGCATCGCTTAAATAATCTCCCCCAAGATGAAATTGGCGCATGTGCTTAAGGAATGAAATCCCCTTGTATTTATAAGTTAAGAATTCAGATAAGCGACTTACTACAATCGGAAGCGTAGCCATCGCTGTTACTGGAAAGGTCTTAAGCGCTTTAGCGATGTCCTCAAATGAAGTTATGCCAAGTGGAACTACTCCAGCACCAACGGTGAGATACTGACTAGTCATGTAATATCCCATCGCAGACATACCGAATGGCGATAGCACTAGAGCAATGTCACCAGGTTTAATACCAACTCGCCTCATAATACGAGAAGCTACTTCTTCAAAAACAACGATATCTTTTCTTGACAAAGGATATAGAGTACGCATGCCTGTGGTTCCGCTACTAGAGAAGAAAAAAGCAATACCAGTAGAGTCTTTAAGAAAAGCCCGGTCCATTGGCGCAGATTGGCGTAATTCTTCCTTTGTCGTGAATGGTAACTTGGTTAAGTCGGAAAGGTGACGGAATTTTTTGATATCGAAGTTATGCGCTTCGAATTTCTTTCTATAAAAGGGAACCTCATTGATATATGGTAGCATTGCCTTCAATTTTTTCTCTTGTAAGTTCTGGAGTTCATGCCTAGACATAAAGTCTACTTTCGTTGTTTCTTCTTGTGCCTGCTCGTTGTGCAAGGTTGGAGCTTTACTTTTCTCTTCCATTCTTCTCACCTTCCCTTGATTCTACCTGCTCACTGTGTAAGTTTGGAACTTTCCCACGTACCCCATAATTCTCCTTCATATAATCATTGATCTGCTTTACAGCTGTTAGCAACATCGGAGGGTAATGTTCCCAAGCAAAGGAAATAAAAGCCTCTAAATCTTTAGGTAGACATTTTCCGCCGAAAGCTTTGCCATGAGCTGTTCCATACTTGCCTATTCTGGGATCCAAAGCGACAATCTCAGCAACCTGCTGCGAGTTTATGTCTAGCTTCTGACAGATAAGAAACATTTCGTTCCAGAAGGATATCTTTGTTGCCAACATGCAATTAGCAACACATTTTATTATTTCCGCTGTCCTCAAATTTGTCCGAAAAATTGGCTTTTGCAACGGTTTGTAGAACGCCTCAAGTACATCACCGGATCTCTTGTCATACTCCCCAATTACGATCCTATCTTGAGAGAAGAAGTATCTATAGTACTGAGGGTCATGTGTCCAGGTAGATGCAATTTCAGTACTGAAGTCGGGATTTACACAAATTCCCAATTCTTTCCCTAGTTTTTTGCCTGAATCGATAAGCAAAGGAATTAGAATGCGCTCAGTGGTAGTAGGTACTACAGTGCTTCTTATGACTATTAAATGGTAACCCTGCTTCCCTTTTAAGACATTAGCCAGGTCCTTTACTGCTGAAACAAGTTTGCTTGAACCTGCATGCTCAGAAGGAAAGGTTGGCACACAAATGAAACTCGCACTAGAAAGTTCGACAACATGCTTTAGGTCTGTACTTGCCTTGTGCCCTGATTCTTTCAGACGAGTTATTACACCCTCGTCAACATCGTAAAAGAAAACCATGTGCCCAAGCCCTTCAAAACCAATACCACTGGTGTAACCCACTCTGCCACTCCCAATAATGCTAATATTGCTCATATCCCTTGCTTTTGCCTCACTTTATATGTTTAGCGTCCGGCTGTCAAGCATATGTACGCGTTTCATACATTTGAGACTCTGGATAATATTTTAACACAAAATCAATGGGTGACAAATTACCTAATCCTTTATGCACTCTCTTGGTGTTGTACCAGATAAGATATTCCATAAGCTTAGAATTGAACTCTTCAGTATCGTAAGCCAACAGATCAAGATGAGTATTTAGAAACTCTTCCTGAAAATTCTCCTTATTCTAAAAAGAAGTGTCATATGTATGTAATATATTCAGCAATTGAATTAAAAGAACGGTCATATATAATATGTAAAGATTTAAAAAGGAGAGGATTCTCTATGACAAAAAAAGCTATTAAAAGAGGAATGAATTATGAGGAAAGAAAGGCCGCTGAGCACAGAGGAAAGCATATAGGAGGGCCAGGAGCTGAAGACTATAAAAGGGGGAAGAAGAAAGGGGAAGTCAAAAATAGAAAGAAAAAGGTAACAAAACCAGAGTTACAGGAATTAATAGTAAATAAGAAGGTTACAGAAGTAGATAGCAAGTCAGGTTTTACAGAACCCGCTATTGAATATCGAAACCGATATCATCCCAAGGTAAAACTTTTTCAAAAAGGAAAAGAAATTAATAAACCTAAATAACAAGTTTTTGATTTTTCTTTGAAAATGAAAAATTGTATAAGTGTTTTTTCCCAGTATTGAAAAGAATTTACATTCCCAATATTATTTTAATATCAACAGCACTCCGTATTGCCCTGCCCATATAACAGTCGTTGAAGAATACGGCGTCTTCAATATAAGGCAAGTCAATTATCTCTTTTCTGAAAGATTCAAGTTCTTCTTTGCTGTAAAGGTAATTATATCTCTCTTTTTCACCAGCTTCATACCAGTTCCTGTTTCTTCCGTGCAATCTAAAGTACAAAGCGTTCTGACTTTTTGTTTTCAATATTTTTATCCAGCCCAGAAATTGAGGAAGATGCGGCAATGCAGGTAAATCAACTAAGGTGAAATTAAAATCATTATTTTTTGTGCAAAGACACTACAGCGGTCAGTCCGAACTCTTTTTTAATCAGTCATTTTCGGATGCAGTGAGAAATCTCTGTAGCAAACAACTTTCCTCTGAGTATAGTGCAGGAGGGAAAGTCTCGCTTGCTACACAACAATTATTAAACGAATTGAAAAATAAAATGCTCAAGATATGATGTAGACATAAATTTACAAAATCATATTTATTTTAAATGACACGACGAAACTCTTTAGTTTCTGGATCGTATTTGTCTTTGTCCAGTGCTTCACTTAATGGAAATATGAAGACTTTGAATACAC
>Ga0172363_10003209_pt1 | contig 13293 bp, 12 predicted proteins | sample LakKivs2_kivu2a2_FD_114541 | JGI IMG/M metagenome (GOLD analysis project Ga0172363, IMG submission 114541) | Sediment microbial communities from Lake Kivu, Rwanda - Sediment s2_kivu2a2 | ecosystem: Environmental > Aquatic > Freshwater > Lake > Sediment | place: Rwanda: Western Province, Lake... | reverse complement strand
TCTTCAATAGTTAGGTCAATGTCATCAACGGCCACTAATTCACCGAATTGCTTCCTTAAACCTACTAATTCAAGTATATTCATAAATTTTCCCTACCCGCAGGTTGCTGCTGTTACGACCTGCATCTGTCGACTTAAATTGTAGTTTTATTAGCTGTTTCACTTCCGAGTGGCATATCTCATGATTCCTCTACCCATCATCTGCATCTTCTCAACCAAGGGTGACATCCGCCTAGATAAGCCTTCGAGACCCTCGGGTAGAAAGAGCAGGGTTAATATCAAGATAACACCATAAACCATGGGTACCCATTCCGCCAAGGGAATTAGCAATTGGCTGAGCCCAGTCAAGACACAAACCCCGATGATTGGGCCGACGAAGGTATGATAGCCTCCCAATATTACCCAGACAAGGAGATACAGTGTGTTTGCAAAACCAAACTGCTGCGGGGTTATAGCCCAAAGACGATGAGCTAAAAGAACCCCGGCAATGCCGGCAAAAAAGGATGCTACTACGAAGGCCAAGATTTTGTATTTAATGATGTTTATGCCGATGCTTTTCGCCAAGCTCTCCTCCGAATGGATAGCCTTCAAAGTATCACCTATCCGAGACTTATCCAGCCGATACATAATCAGCAGACACAACACGGTTACCACCAGCGCTAAAAAGTAGTAGGGAATAGCACCACTAAAATCTATTGCTTGTAGCCCCGGAAGCGGAATGGCTTCGGGGGGGGGGATATTTGTGAGTCCCGATACCCCGCCGAAGGGAACCCTAAACCTCGTCCAGCATAACCTCATCGCTTCTCCAGCAGCAAAAGAGGCGATGAAAAAGGCAAACCCCTTTGTTCTAACCAAGGGATAACTCATTATCAAGCCAATCAATGCTGCAGCTAAGCCTGCCAACGGCAGGGTAAGCCAAAAAGGCCAACCGAATGTCCTTGTCATTAGGGCAGTGGCATAAGCCCCAGCACCCATCAGGGGTATATGAGCCAGGGACCATCCCCCCGTAGTAGTTATGAGGCGGAAGCTAACCACCAGGATGACATTAATGAGGAGCACGGTCAGGACGTCAACATAATATTCTTTTAGGGGAAATGGCAACGCTACCAAAATGATTGCCAAAACTGCTAAGCCAATGGGCCGTAACAAATTATCTCTCGGCATAACCCACTAACCCCTGAGGTCTAATCGCTAAGAAGACGAGCATAAACTGAGAGCTGACTAGGAGGGCAATAGTTGAGTCGAGCAAGGTAGTAACGATGGTGTTTAGAAAACCGAAGAGGAGGGCGGCTAAAATGGTCCCCTTGATGTTCCCCGCCCCACCAACAATTACTATTACGAAACATGTCCAAATAACCGCAGACCCCATGTAGGGGTAGACTGACATAATGGGTGCCATCAATGCCCCTGCCGCCCCGGCCATGGCAGAACCAATGAGCATGGCGACAGCGGCACTCCTATTAATGCTTATCCCCTGCAGGGAGGCTGCTTGGCTATCCAGAGCAGAGGCACGTAACCCTCGCCCCAGCCTGAACCGAGTCAGGAAGACCCACAGTAGCCCGAGCATGAGAATAGCTACCGGGATTACTATTAACCTTTGCCAGCTAATGTAAATACCAAAGAGGTCTAGTGCTCCAGGAAAAGCAGCAGCGACGGGCTTCATCTTACCCACCCCCCAGACCTGCCCCACGAGAACTTGCAGAATAAATACCATGCCTATGGATATGATAAAACCGCTGAGAACATTCCCTCGCACCGGCCTAAAAATACCTCGCTCAAGGAGTATACCGAGAAGACCAACGCCCACAATAGCTACTGCCACCGCAGCGAAAAAGGGCAAATGACCTACAGCATAGAGGAGCCACACTGTATAGGCACCAAGCATATAAAGCTCGCCGTGGGCGAAATTTACTATGTTCATAACGCCAAAAACCAGACTTAACCCCACGGCTACCAAGGCGTAGAATGCACTTGTCACCAGTGCATTGACAATCGTTTGCCCAACAAATACCATCTGTTTCCTACCTAATTATTTATCATTACTTGGGCTCATTTATCAGAGTCAACTCACCCTGACAAACGAGCCCAAGTTTACTTTATCCTCTCGGCTACACTAGGTCATTCTCCGAGGCTTTAGCGCACAGGGCTCCCCGGTGCTAGGAAATCAACACCTTACTCCATCATTCCCCATGTTCGAAGGGTTTGGTACAGAATCTCTTGGTTATTCCCCTCCGCAAGCCAATCCGCGACATTCTTCCAAGCTACAATAGCTGGCTTGCCATTCTGTATCTCCATGATAGGCCAAGTAGGCATGAGGAGGTTATCCATGCCCCATATCTCCTTACCCCACCACTTTCCTGGTCCAAATGAGTGGGGAACCGTGTCAGCGGCCTTTAGCGCGTTATATACCGCCTCGGACTCTATACTATCCGCTAGCCCCACTCCATATGCCCAAACTTCCAAAGCTCCCATGTACTCCCACACTATCTCAGAGAAGGTATGAGTGGGATATCTGGCCCGCCATTCGTTCCAAAATTCGAGGTGCTCTGGTGAAAGTTGTGGGTCGTCAAAATCGGGAAAGCCGGATACAGCACCCTCCATAAACTCCTTAGGTACCTTGGCCAAGATGGCGCCAAAGTCCCAGCAGGCTGAGGTTATTATACCATGCCAGCCCTGGAGATAAGCCTGTTCACAGATGAGGGCTTGAAATTCCGGCCATGAAGCCCCCATGCTGATTATGTCAGGGTCGGTAGCCAGCACTGCAGTTAGTAAAGGAGCGAAATCGGTAGTCTCACAACTAAAAGGCTTAGAATAGACCACCTCAATACCCTCGGCTTCAAACGCTGCCTCTGACCACGCTATCGCTGCTATACCTATCGGCTCTTCTTGAGAGAGAATGGCTGCCTTCTTCATTTCGGGGTGAGCCTCAGCGATGTAATCAATATGTACAAGATGGTAGGTAGGAAAGTTGTCAGTTACATCTAGGAGGTAAGGCCTCTCTGTCGAGATATCCGACGCAATCAGAACGAAAGTCATTATCTTATGCTCGGTTAAAAAGGGCCCTACAACGGCGCTCTCTGCTCCACCCAGCATCAGCATAGCGACTACTCCATCTTCTAGGACCAGCTTCCTGGCACCGAGCAGCGCCTTGCTCCCGTCACCCTCATTGTCGTACTTAACTATCTCCACCTGGTATTTTTTGCCCCCAGCCTCGATACCGCCGGCGCCATTGACCTTGTCAAGCCATATGCCTGCACCCTCAAGTCCTGGAAGTCCCCACGCCGCTGCCGGTCCTGAGAGCGGCGCATTGTACCCGATTTTCACGGTCAGGACTTCCTCCTCCGCTGGGGCACACGCACCCATAAAAGGTAGAACTGCCAAAACCAAAACTAAACAAATGCTTCCAGATAGTGCTAACAATTTTTTGCGCGTCACCCAAATCCTCCTGTCACAAAATTTTTGGTGTGCTGAGATTACTCTATCACCTCATTTCTCACCCCCTTTGCTTTCTACTATTTCCCTTAAACCATCCTTAGTCAAAGTACCGGACGCCATTCAAGGCTTACCCCCAACCGCATTAATAAAGCCGAAGGGCTCAAAGGAACACCCACATTCGGATCTCTGAGCCCTTTCAGTTGACTTATCTTTATATTCCTTGATTGTCGAGTTTCCTCAGCCATAAGCCTGCCAGTATTTTTTATCCCGTGATTTTATTTATAACACCAGTGGCGTATTTTGTCAATGCATGTAAAAAACCGCGAGCTTTGACCCACCCGGGGAACGAATGAGCTACCATTGTCGCAGAATCGTTAGAGAGGAGCGGCAATGGCATACAAGTTGATAGCCCTAAAGGAAACGCCCTATCACGGTGCAAAATTCTCACCAAACAAGAAGCCTAAATTTAGCAGGCAAAGCTAGAGCAAATCAAACAACACCATCGAGTACTACAACTATCTATTAAGACCTTTACTCTCCTATGTTGGTAATGTGCTATTCCTGTTTGCTGAAGGACCATGCTGCAAGTGACAGCAGTACAATGCCAAAGATTGCCACAATTAACATATCCTCAAGAATGGTCATTGTGTGTCCCAAGACTGTCACACCGATGGCACTACCGGCCTGACCCGTGGCTCCACCCGCGGCGGCTATTTCTTTCCCCAGGAAGAGTTGACGAATAGCATCAACACCATAAGTAAGCGGGTTAATTTTTGAGATGAACGCCATCCAGGTGGGTACATTATTCACCGGGAAGAATATCCCGGATAGGAATATCAGAGGGAAGATGATAAGCTGTATGATTATCCCAAATCCCTGCTGAGACCGCATGCGGGAAGCTATCAAAACACCCAGACCAGAAAGGGATAGAGATATTATAATTAGTGTTGGTATGAGTTTGATTATCAGCATAGGACTGAGGGAAACGCCAAGTAGCGGCGCGAGTACAAGCATAATAATACCCTGTACCACTGCCACCGCAGCGCTGCCTGCGGCCTTGCCCAGTACGATGCCGCTTCGTCCCAGCGGGGCTACCAGAATTTCCTTTAGAAACCCGAACTCGCGATCCCAGACCACAGACAAACCCGACATTACCGAATTCATGAGTACGGTCATGGCTATAATGCCAGGATACATAAACTGGATGAAGTCAACTCCAGGCGTCATTGCCCCTATGATTCGGTTAAAACCGGCGCCAAAGATTACCAGGAACAGCAGTGGCATAGCAAAGGACGAGAATAAGCGAGACCGCTCCTGAATGAAACGGAGTAGTTCCCGGTATCCCACGACCCACATTCCACGAAATACGTCTGTCATAAATTACCTCCCATGTCCCCTTCTCATCCTTCTTCCTTTCATCTGTTCCTTTGAGCCTGCCTCTTCATCACGAATAGCGCGACCGGTTAGTTTTAAAAATACGTCATCAAGGGTAGGTCTACGTATACCGATGGAAAGGAGGCGACTCTGGAAGCTATCCATTAATTTGGGCAGGAACTTCTCCCCTTGAGGGACGCTGAAAGTGATTGTCCCATTCTGAATGACGGATGATAGACCATACCTTTCTTTCAACTCAAGTGCTGCAGCATTGTTGTCCACAGCCTTCAATGTCACCGTATCCCCACCCAGGGCATCTTTGAGTTTATCCGGTGTATCAAGTGCAATAATGTGCCCATGGTCAATAATACTTATGCGGTCAGAATTCTCGGCTTCGTCCATGTAGTGGGTTGTTAAGAAGATAGTCAAGTTATTTTGTTTGCGTACGGCCAGGATGTGGTCCCAGATATGACGGCGGGTCTGGGGATCCAAGCCCAGCGTCGGTTCGTCCAGAAAGAGGACTCGCGGGCTATGTAGTAGACCCCGGGAGATTTCCAGTCTTCTTTTCATTCCCCCGGAAAAGGTGCGAACCTTACTCTTGCGGCGGTCTGACAGCTCAACCAGTTCCAGAAGTTCACTTATACGCTTCTCCCTGATTTCCTTAGGTATTTTATAGGCATAGGCATGGAAGCGTAAATTTTGTTCGGCAGTTAGATATTCATCAAGGGTAGGCTCCTGAAAGACAAGGCCGATAGAGCGGCGCACCTCACTCCGCTGTCTCACTACATCGTATCCGTTGACCATTGCCCTCCCGCTACTAGGTGTCAGCAGGGTACAGAGCATATTGATAGTGGTCGTTTTACCCGCCCCGTTTGGGCCGAGAAAGCCGAATATCTCACCTTCAGCTACCTGAAAGGATACTCTATCAACCGCCACTAGCTGCCCGAAATTTCTCGACAACTCCTCAACTTCTATTATGTTCATCTTTGTGTTTCTCCTTGCTGCACTCAGCTGCCCTTGCTCTGCGGCTTAAAATGAGATGGTCTCTGCCTCTATTTGCCTATCAGGCCAGATTCTAATGCCTTGAGCTAATTTATTATTTTTTCCCACAACCACATTATCGCCGACAACGCAATTGTCCAGAACCTGGCTCCCCTCTTGGATGTAGCTATGGCTGGCGACGATGCAGTTTCTCAGTATCGCTTTTTTGCCTACTTTGCAGTCGTGCCACAGTATTGCCCCTTCCACAATAGCCCCTTCAGCAACCTCACATCGTGGTCCGAGGACAGCAGGTCCCCTCACCTCCGCCCCCTGGGCAATGACACAGCCCTCACCGATGAGCACCGGAGCTTTAATCTCGGCTGAAGGATGAATGGTGCTATTACTGCCGATTTGGACTTTCTCATTGATATTGTCCCAATAGCGGGATAAAGAAGGGGCTTTGTCTAGGAGCAGGTCATGGTGCACTTTAAGGTATTTCTCCGCTGTGCCGATGTCAATCCAGTAGCTGTCGCTGGGATAGCTCAAAATAGGCTCACCCATCCTAAGAAGCAGAGGGAAAAGATGGTGCTCAAACATAGAAGGGGTTGAAGGGGGGATGTAGCCCAAAACTTCAGGCTCGAGGATATAGATGCCGGCATTGACCATGTTAGTGGTGACTTGCTGCCGGCTGGGCTTCTCTACAAAGCGCCGTACCATACTATTGGCATCGGTCTCTACTACACCATATATAGTGGGATTATCTACCGGGGTCAGGGCAATGCTCACCTTGGGCTTGGTTTCCCGGTGGCGGCTCATCATCGCCGTGAGGTCTATACCTGTCACGATGTCACCATTGAGGACAAAAAATGGCTCGTCTAAGAAAACCTCAGCGTTTTTAACCGCACCGGCAGTGCCCAATGGCTCCTCCTCTACCAGGTAAGTCAAATGGACGCTCAGTTCAGCGCCATCACCGAGGTAGCTTTGAATGGGTTCAGGAAGGTAACTCGTGGTCAGAATAATGTCTGTTACGCTGTGTTCTTTGAGATACCGTATCAGGTATTCCACAAAAGGCTTATTCAGGATAGGTACCATCGCCTTTGTTGTGTTGCAGGTTAGGGGGCGTAGCCTAGTTCCCTCCCCGCCCATCAAGATGACTGCCTTCATCATTTACTTGGTGGTAATTTACCAGACCTAGCCAGCAGCGTCAAGCGCTTGCCGTTTCACCCCCCTTGGCAAAAGGTACTGTCATGGTTTACTATAGACCGACGCTCTTATGCCCTGATTGCAGGCGGCTGTCAAGAACCGCATCTGAGATGAGAATCTGAGATGAGAAAAAGAATAGCCAATCTGACCTCTAACCTTTTCAGCCCTCCCTTGATAGGGCTGGTATTAATCCCGCTAGTCTCGTTCCAGGTAGCCGTCAGTGTATCTGACGGTATTAAATGGTGGCTGATTTTAACCTTCGTTAGTATACTACCTCTCTGGCTATTTGCCCTCTACCTGCTTCGACGCCGCAGGCTTGACCGTGCCTTTGTCGATGTTCACCAGCAAAGGACTAGGATTTACGGTTTAGCGGTTATCTTGGCTGGCGTGAGCTGTATCATCCTTGTTTCTCTTGGCGCGCCATTAACACTATTAGCTTTGTTTACTGCTGGCTTCCTAGCAACTATCATATTTATGTGCATCAACCTGTGGTGGAAGATAAGCCTTCATACTGCCTTTATCACTGCTGCGGTAACGCTACTGTTTATCCTCTATGGCTTTATGTCTATGGCAGCTATAGTGCTAATCCCTTTAGTAGCCTGGGCAAGGATAGAATTAGGACACCATTCGCTGGCTCAGCTAGTTACTGGGTCACTTTTGGCAGCGTCAATCTTGGTGGCAGTGTTTTGCCTTTTTGGGCTGCTTTAGGTGCTAACTTCCCTTAGGGCCAAATCCTATCTTGGCAAAGCGTGAAACTAGGGTGTCTAGCCAATAATTAGCCGGCTATGACTCGCTGGGCATGGCAGGCTTGGAAGGCTTCTTTAACCAGGGAAATAAACTTTCTCCCAATTGGGGGCAGGGGGACATCCCTATGAACCAGCGCAATAAATCAAGTTTTTGTTGGACGTGATTGGGTTATTCGCAGCTTCAACCTCCTAAGCCACGGCTGGTGCCCTCATAATGTCATAATTCTGTAACTTTTTCCCCTTCCGTTTTATGACTTTGTTATTGCTGGCTTACTATCATTGTGAGTGTGTACGTTTCCAGTTAGGCTATCTTGCAAAGGCGGTTTGTAGCCTTTAAACTTTGAGCGTGGTAAGATTATTGCCCAACCACTTTAGCATAAGCGAGGTGCTTAGAAATGGCTGAAATAAAGGTAGACTGCGTTGGTGAAACTTGCCCGGTTCCCTTGGTTGAGACCCGTAAGGCTTTGAGGCAAGCAAAAGAAGGTGACATTGTTGAGGTTATCGGAACCCATCCTTCTTCCAAGAAGGAGATACCAATGGCGGTCAAGGCTTTGGGGCTGGAGATTATTGATATTCAGGAGAAAGACGGAGTTTGGAGGATAAAAATACGTAGGTAGGGGGAGTAACTATGGCTGGTAAGGCAACTATAATAGTTCATAGCGGCGATATGGATAAGGTTTACAGCGCTCTTATTATAGGCAATGGTGCCCTGGCAATGGGGATGGAAGCGTCACTTTACTTCACCTTCTGGGGACTGCAGCGTCTCAAGAAAGATGGGTTGGGAAAAGGGCCTCTCTCAAAGATGCATCTGATGGGTCTAGGCAAGTGGATGGTGAAGCGGAAGATGAAAAAGGCCGGTGTGGCATCTCTGGAGAGGCTCCTCCAGGACTTCAAGGAACTCGGAGGCAAAGTCCTCGCCTGTGACATGACAATGGAGATAATGGGAATAAAGAAAGAAGACCTCCGTGATGATTTGATATCAGATTACTGCGCCGTTGGTACCTATATAAATGAGGCGAGGGAATCAACAATAACTCTCTTCATATGATAGGAGAAGGAAGTGTTAAACAGGCCTATTTACCTGGACAACGCCGCTGCCACCCGTCTGGATGAGCAAGTGCTGGAGGCGATGAAGCCATACTTCTTTGACATCTACGCCGTTGCCACCTCGGAGTTTGGCTATTCTCAGGGGATAGAAGCCCAAGAAGCCCTGGGCAGGGCTAGAGGGGTTCTGGCTAGTAATCTAGGCGCTAGCCCGGAAGAATTCATTTTCACCTCAGGAAGCACTGAATCGTCAAACATTGCTCTCAAGGGAGTGGCGCTGGCTCTGGGTAAGAAGAAAGGCAAACATATAATTGTGTCAAAAATCGAGGATTTTCCTGTACTACATAGCGCCAGAGCCTTGGAGAAGCAAGGCTTCCAAGTGACCTACCTTGATGTTGATGGCGATGGCTTCGTTGACCTTGATAGGCTGAGAGATTCCATCACAGATGAGACTATTCTGGCTTCCATCCAGCATGCCAACCAGGAAATAGGCACTATCCAGGAAATTGAAAGCATCGGTCATATCTGCCGCGAGAAGGGGGTAATCTTTCACACCGATGCCACCCATACCTTCACCCGGGTTACCCTGGATGTCAAGAAGATACCTGTTGATTTAATCACTGTATCCGCCCATACTATCCATGGACCGAAAGGCATAGGTGGTCTTTATATTCGCCAAGGAACACAGATAGCCAAATGGGTAGATGGTGGGTTTCAAGAATTTGACCTTCGGGCAGGGCTGGAAAACATCCCCGGTGCCATCGGATTTGCTAAAGCGGTAGAACTGGTCACCGAGGAAGAAAACGAGCGGTTCAGGGCAATGCGTAACCGTATTATTGACCGTATACTTACCGAGATACCAAACACTACCCTTAATGGCCACCGCTGGAAGAGGCTTCCCCAGAATGCCAATATTACCTTCCACTTCGTCGAGGGTGAATCCGTCACTCTGCATCTTGATATGCGCGGTTTTGCTGTGAATACCGGCTCTGCCTGCTTCAGCCGCTCTCTTGAGGGTAGCCATGTCATCTTTGGCATGGGTGGTGACCACGAAAGGGCACACGGCTCAATACGCTTTACCTTTGGGCGTTACAACATAATGGAAGACGTCGACGCCGTGGTCCAAGCATTGGCTGAGGTGGTGCAGGAACTGAGAAGCATCAGCCCATTGGGCAAAGAAAAGTAAGAATAGGAGGGCTAGAGATGAGATTCCCATATAGTGAGACGGTACTGGAACACTTTCGCCACCCCCGTAATGTGGGCAAGATTGAGGATGCTGATGGCAAGGCAATAGAAGGCAGCCCAGCCTGCGGCGATATGGTGTCGGTGTATATCAAGGTCGACCCCAAGGCGAACACTATCTCAGATATCAAATTTGAATCTTATGGCTGTGCTTCCAACATAGCTACCGGTTCTATAATTACGGAACTGGCTAAGGGAAAGACATTGGATGAAGCCAAGAAGATTACCTGGAAGCAGGCTTCAGAAGCTCTGGGAGGGCTTCCTAAAATCAAGGCTCACTGCTCAGTACTTGCTGTAGAAGGCTTGCGTTCGGCTATTGAAAACTATGAAGAACGCTATGGCCTAGTTAAGGAGAAAAAGCCGACCACGGTAGAGATAGTGCGCCAGCGCCTCAAGAAAGTTATGAACCCTATGACTGGATTAAGCTTGGCGCGTGCAAATCTGGTGCGAAATATTGAGGTAAAGGACGGTACTGTCCGAGTGGTAATTGACTTGCCCCCAGACCACCAGTTCGCTCCTACAATAAAGGAAGAGATAATAGATAAGATAGAACCTCTCTGGGACGTAAAAGAAGTAACGGTTGAATTTACGGAATAACATTTCACATCTGGGATATGCTATAGGTATGGGCTGGTGGATGGTGATATTCTGGGGAAAAGATAATGATGGGGAATAACATGCCCAGGAAATCTGAGAAGGCTCATATCCACATCACCGGCATGACCTGTACCACCTGTGCGGCTACTATTGAGAAGGGTCTGTCTGAGACTCCCGGGGTGGAGCAAGCCAAGGTCAACTTCGCCGCAGAGAAGGCTTATATAGAATATGACCCCTCCAAGGTAGACCTGGCTAAAATTAAAGGCACTATCTCCCGGTTGGGCTATGGTACAGCAACCAGGAAGTCCATTTTCCCGGTGAGCGGGATGACCTGCGCCTCCTGTGTTGCTCGTGTGGAGCAGGCTCTGTCAAGCGTGCCGGGGGTAATTTCTGCCAATGTCAACCTGGCTTCAGAGAAAGCCACTGTAGAATACATTGAAGGTACGGAGCTGGCTGACCTGCGGCGGGCAGTGGAAGACGCCGGCTATAAACTGGGCTTAGAAGCAGAGACCCTGGAAGACGTTGAGACTGCTATCCAGCGAGAAATGCAAGCTGTAAAGAAAAGATTTATCTTCGCTGCCGTTCTGGCTGGCATAATAATGGCTTTAATGTGGGCGCCTTCTTTTTTAGGCAAGGGCTATCTACTCTGGGCTCTGGCGACACCGGTGCAGTTCTGGGCAGGCTGGCGATTTTACCGGGGGACATGGGGGGCGCTTAAGCATAGAACCGCCGACATGAATACCCTGATTGCCGTGGGTACATCAGCTGCCTATGTTTACAGCATGGTGGCTGTTCTCTTCCCCGGACTTTTTGCCGCTGGTGGGCTGGAGCCCCATCTTTACTTTGATACCTCAGCTATGATTATTGCCTTGATTCTCCTCGGTCGTTTTCTGGAGGCTAGGGCTAGAAGGCAGACCTCGGAGGCAATAAAGAAGCTTATCGGTATGCAGCCAAAAACGGCTTTGATTATCCGCGACGGTAAGGAGATAGAAATTCCCGTTGATGATGTCGGGGTTGGTGACCTCATTCTGGTGCGACCGGGAGAGCGGGTGCCTGTGGATGGCATTATTCGTCTGGGGTACTCCACTATTGATGAATCCATGATTACCGGGGAGAGTATCCCGGTGGAGAAGAAGGTAGGCGACGAGGTTATCGGTGCCACAATTAACAAGACAGGCAGCTTCCAATTCAAGGCAACCAAGGTTGGCAAGAATACGACCCTGGCTCAAATCATTCGGCTGGTAGAGGAAGCCCAGGGAAGTAAGGCGCCCATTCAGCGCCTGGCTGATGTCATTGCCAGCTACTTCGTACCGGTAGTGATTGGCATTGCCATTACTACCTTCGTTATCTGGTTCTTTATTGGACCAGCCCCAGCTCTCACCTTTGCCTTCCTCAATTTTATCGCCGTGCTCATTATTGCCTGCCCTTGTGCCCTGGGGCTGGCAACGCCAACCGCAATTATGGTCGGCACCGGCAAGGGAGCCGAGCATGGTGTTCTTATCCGGAGTGCTGGGGCACTGGAGAGGTGTCATCAGATAAGCACCGTGCTGCTGGATAAGACAGGCACTCTGACCCGGGGTGAACCGAGGGTAACCGATATAATCGCTCTGCCTTCTTCATCGCAAGAAGAGGTTCTGCGGCTGGCAGCTTCGGCTGAACATGGCTCAGAGCACCCGCTGGGTGAGGCAATAGTCAGGGCTGCTTTAGATAAGAAGCTTGAGGTATCGCCAGCCTCAGATTTTAAGGCTATCCCGGGACACGGTGTCGAGGCTTTAGTGGAAGGGAAAAGGCTTCTTCTGGGTAACCTGAGATTGATAGCCGATAGAGGTCTTTCTCTGAACGGGCTGGCGGCGGAAACTGAGCGCCTATGGGAAAAGGGCAAGACGGTAATGTTTTTGGGTATAGATGGCGAAGTAGTAGGCATCATCGCCCTGGCTGATACCCTTAAGCCTGATGCCAAAGAGGCGCTGGAAGAACTCCACCGGATGGGTATTAAGGCGGTTATGCTTACCGGAGACAATCGGCGCACTGCTGAGGCTATTGCCAGAGAGGTGGACATTGACCGAGTGCTTGCCGAGGTACTCCCAGAACATAAGGCTCAAGAGGTGAAAAAGTTGCAAGAAGAGGGGGAGGTAGTGGCGATGGTGGGTGACGGGATAAACGATGCTCCAGCCCTAGCTCAGGCTGATGTGGGCATTGCCATTGGCACGGGCACTGATGTGGCTATGGAAACCGGGGACATTATCCTGATTAGCGGTGATTTAGGTGGAATTATTACTGCCATATCTCTGAGCAAGCGTACCATGAGGGCGATTAAGCAGAACCTTTTCTGGGCTTTTGCCTATAATACTGCCCTTATTCCGGTAGCCGCCGGGGTATTGTACCTCGTCTTCGGTCAAAGCGGTGTTCCGTCAGGGCTTCACTTTATTCTGGGCAATTACGGGTTCCTGAATCCGATTCTAGCTGCTGCCGCCATGGCAGCCAGCTCGATTACCGTAGTATTCAACTCACTGAGGTTAAGAAGGTTCAAACCAGCTAGATTGACTAACTAATCAGACGCCCAAATCCTGATAAAAAGCTCCCTCTTCTGGACACCTATCTTGAAGAGGGGGCTTTTTCTAGCTCGGTAGCTCGTTCACCCTAGTTTTTGCACCCACCGGCGGCTTTCTTTT
>Ga0172363_10003208_pt1 | contig 13294 bp, 7 predicted proteins | sample LakKivs2_kivu2a2_FD_114541 | JGI IMG/M metagenome (GOLD analysis project Ga0172363, IMG submission 114541) | Sediment microbial communities from Lake Kivu, Rwanda - Sediment s2_kivu2a2 | ecosystem: Environmental > Aquatic > Freshwater > Lake > Sediment | place: Rwanda: Western Province, Lake... | reverse complement strand
TCGTGAGCGAGCGTCCTGTGCCGTTCCTGTGGTTCGTGGGGGGCACCGCTCACCAGCTCCGGATCGACGCTGAGATCCGGTGGGAGCTCGAAAAGCTCCCGGGGATCCTGGCGCTGTCATGAGGAATAGAAAGGGCAAACCATGAGCAAAACCAACATCGAAGCCGATCGCGCGGCCGGGGCCCGATGGCTCCGGGAGATCGCCGACAAGATCGAAAGCGGCGAGATCAAATCCGTGTTCACCGTTGCGGAAACGCACAAAGAAGAGACGTTTTCCAGGCTGTCTCTTCTCGTCGAGGAAACCCGCGAGCTCGCCGCGTTGGCAGAGATCTCGTTCTGGATCGACGTGTACCGCCAGAACATGATCCAGGGACTTCTTCCCGCGCTGTCTACCGTTTGCTCTCGCGGAGGAGAGGAGAACGAAGAACCGCAAGCGGATCTCTGCGGAGAGACCTGTGTGGACGATCCAGACGGCGACGGCGACGGCGACGGCTGATCATGAAAAAACGCCAGAACGACCCCTCGCGAGCGGTGGCCTACCTGCGGATCAGCACCGACGCCGACCGCCAGGCGCACGGGCTCGACGTGCAGCGGCGCTCCGTCGAGGCCTGGGCCCAGGGGGCTGGCGTGGAGATCGTGGCGTGGTGCCAGGACGAGCTCAGCGGGCGCACGGTGGCCGATCGCCGGCCAGGCCTCGGGGCGGCCCTCGTCGAGCTCCGCCAGCGCCAGGCCGGGCGCCTGGTGGTGAACCGCCTGGACCGGCTCGCGCGAGACCTCGCCGAAGCGCTCGCGATCGAGCGCCTGATCCGGGAGGCCGGGGCGTCGCTGGTGGCCGTCGAGTCAGGCGAAGCGGACGACCCCGCGAGCAAATTTCTACGCCAGGTCATGCTCGCGGCCGCCGAGTTTGAGGGCGCGGTCATCCGGGAGCGGATCCGCGCCACAAAAGCCTCTCTGCGCGAGCGCGGGCTATTCGAGGGGGGAGAGCCCCCCTACGGCTGCAGCGTCGAGGGGGGGCGCCTCGTGGAGCACCCTGGCGAGCGCCGGCAGCTCGCCCAGCTCCAGGCCTGGCGAGACGAGGGGCTCTCCTGGCGCCGGCTGGCCCGGCGAGCTCGCGAGGAGGGGATCGTCAACCGCCGGGGCAAGCCCTGGCTCTTCTCGGATCTTGCGCGGCTTCTGCGGCGCGGCCTTGTGCAGCCCCCCCGGGCGGGGTAGGCTCGCTGCTCACATGGCCCCGCAGCCGGCGCCCCGTCACCCTCGGGCCGGCGTGCGGGGCTTCCTTTTGGCGGATCAAACCGATACACTCGGGCATGACCGAAGAGTCCAAAACGATCGGAATCCTGGTCCGCGATTATGGCGCGCTGGGGGTGCTGGTGGCGCTGCTGATCCTCGTGGTGGTCCGGCTTTATTCCGAGCTGAACAAGGTCCGCTCTGACAGCGACGAGCGGGCGAAGAAGCACCTGGACCAGATCGAGGAGGCGATGAAAAACGCCCACGAGTCCAGCAAGGAGCACGCCAAGATTTTCGCCGATGCCATGGTCAAGACCAGCGAGATTTTTGCGGGCACCGTGCGCGATCTCACGCAAGCCCAGCGGGAGCTGATGCATAAGGTTCTCGATCTGGGCAGTGGCAAGTGAAGGCACCTGCGGCGTAGCATGGAGGGATGGCCAACTCCCCCTCTCTCCCGCCCCCTCCGCCGCCCCCCGAGCCCCGCGACTCCCTGACGACGCTCCGCGACCCCGTCGACCCCCTCGGCGCCGCGTGCAAGGACGCCCACCAGGCCGCCGAGGAGACGCGCAAGGCGTCCAGCAAGATCAGCGGCACCTGGAGCTTCCCCAGCTTCAAAAGGGGCTGATCTTCCGCAGGCCCTTCTTGATCGAGTCGCAAGGGCAGTTCCCCGTCACGGCCAGGGCCCCGAGCCCCACCGCCACGCCGCCCGCCACGACCGCCAGTGTGCGCAGCAACCCGCCGCCCTGGCACGCGGGCGGGTTATCGACGAAAGGGAGGCGGGTAACATCCGTGAAGCCGAGGGCTCGACGGCCGCTGAGGGGGCGCCCGTCGGCGCCCAGGGGGAGGCTTCCGTCGGGGGCCACGACGGAGCACCAGAGCTCGCCCAGATCGCCGCCGTTGGGGAACACCTCGACGAGTCCCCGGGTCCGGATGGCGATCCCCGGCTGGCCGCCGTCCAGGCCGCCCATGAGCGCGCCGCGGGGCCCCTCGACCCAGCAGATCACGTTCAGCTCGTGCTGGTAGGTGGGGGAGCTGCCGCGGGCAAAGGCGGGGGTATTGTCTCCGATGATCATGGCGTCGCCGGCCTCGGGGAAGGGCGTCCCGCGCTTCCAGGGCATCGCGTTGACCCACGCGCCAACCTCCTTGGCGTACTTGTACTCAAACGTCACGGCGGAGCCGATCCGGTTCTTGTAGGGCTTTCGCAGGTACGCCAGATCGACGCCCGCCGCGGCCCAGATCGCCTGAGTCGTGATGCCGCACGAGCTCATGGCGGAGGCGAACCCGTAGGCCTGTTTCCGGTCGGCCTCCGTCGGGCCGTCGGGGCCAAAGTCCTGTTGGTTCAGGAAGAGCTCTTCCACGTAGCGATCCCGGGTTTCGGGGTTCTCGTAAGAGAGCCCGTCGAGGGCCAGCGCGGCCTCGACGAAGCGGCACCGGGGAGGCCCCCAGTCGGCCGCCTCGCTCATGGCCTTCTCGAAGATCTCCGCGTCGGTGGGGAGCGCCATGATCAGCCCTCCCCGGGGCAACCGCAGGGGTTGCTCGTGCGGCCGTTTCGGTAGGCGCTGGCGAAGGCCGCGCGGACCCTCGCCTCCTCGCTCACGGGGAAAAACCAGTGACGCGCGCTCGCGTTCCACCGGCCCCCCAGCTCCAGGGCCTTCCCCTGGAAATCCAGGTTGAAAGGCCCTTCCACCTTGACCTTGTTGTCTTCGATCCACATGCGGGCCTCCATGGTTTCCTCGTTCTTCTGCGGGTTGCTGGTGAGATCCTCATCCCACTCCCCGTCAACGTCGGGGTCTTCTTGAGGGTTTGGCGTCCTGGTGGCGTTCTGGGTCGCCCAGCGCAAGGCGCGCTCGTCGACCTGGATAAAGCGGCGTTTTGGAAGCGAGGCCTTCTGGACAAATCCCATGGCGCGCATTTCCGCAGATGGGATGTTGACGCCGCCGCGCTTCTGTCCGCGTTGCTCCCCGGTAACGCTGTGGACCCACACACGCCCCCCCGGTGCGTCGCCCGTGTCGGTCCAATTTGTTGCGCGGTAGATCGTGCCCTTGTGAGCCTCGCCCGTCCTGGGGTCCACGGTGCCGGAGTCGGCGTAAGTCAACAAGATCGGATACTTCCGGCGATCGATCAGGCGCATCGATCGACCGAGGAGGAGCCCGGCGGCGTTCTTGCCAAGCCAAGGCGCCACCACGAGCCGCGAGAGGTGCAGGACCATATTTCGATCGCCCTGCAAGCCGGTCTTCTCATCTACCCACCGCACGGCGCTTTTGTGGGCCTCCGGCATGGATGGCATCCACCACGCTACGCCCACGACTTGACCCGAGGCGCGATCGTACATTGCGTGAACCTTGGTATAGGCGTTGGAGTGCGATCGGGAGTAGTGATGATCCCGCACAAACGCCTTGATCTCGTCGTCGGGGCGCACGTCCCGGACCTCGAAGTCCTCCGCCCGGACGACCGGCCCCTCCGGCGCGGGGTTGCTGGTGCGGTGCGGGTACGCATCCGGGTCCGATCCGGAAAGGTACTCTTCTTTGACGATCGCTCGCGGCACGTCGCGCACGAGGATCCACAGATCCGAAGGCGCGTCGATCTTGGGGTACTTCGTGCTTCCCCCTCGATAGGGGAACTTCCCGCGCAGGATCGACACGCCTTCGCCGAGCTTGACCGACGTGTCCCGCGACACGCGGCTCAGCACCTGGCGCCCCCACAGGAAGAGATCTTTCTGCTGGTTACCGTTGAACGCCGCCGGGCGCACCTCCAGATCTACGCGCGGCGTTGGGGTGCCGTCGGTGCCGTATTCCTCGACCAGAGCCTCGCGGATCCGGGCCTCGTCCCGGGCGTCAAACGTCCAGGCCTTGATCCCGCGGCGCCCCTCGCTGGTGTCCACCTCGACGAGCCCGAAGCGACCGCCGAGGCGCTTTGCTGCCGCAATCCACCCCGGCTCATACGGCGACCAGACCGCGATCTTGCTGCGGCCCTCCACGAAGAACACCGCCGGGTCCAGCCCCGGCACGCTCTTGCCGGCGGGCTCCTCGGGGGCCGGGGGCGGGGGCACCGCCGCCGCGGGGGCCAGAATGTGAGCGTGGGCCAGGTGCATCCCGCGAGGCCCGGGCGGCAAGATCTCCAGGTCTTCCCGGGAGAACCGCCCAACTCCGGTATCTGCGGTGAGCTCCCACAGCCGCTCGCGATCGGCCGCCAGCACCGCGGCGCGCACCTCGGCGAGCGGGTAGCCCTCGGCGAGTAGCGGGCGCATCACGTTTGCCACGGCGACCAGCCCCTGCCCGATCTGAGGGACGCTCCGGGCCACCTCGACCACCCGCTCCGGGGTGAGGGCAGGCCGGGCCGGTGAGGCCTCCCGAGGCCCGGGGGGCGTCCGGGGCTTGCGGCGGGGCTTGGCGGGGCCGCCAGGGGCCGCCGCGGAGGGGGGCAGGTGGACGGGGGGCAGGGACGCCAGGACGGGGTCGGCCTTCTGGGCCCTCGTGGCGTCCTCGGGGTGCTCCCGCACGTAGTCCAGGAAGACCTCCAGGCGCACCGACGCCGAGCCCTCGATCGACGGGGCGAGCTCGCGCCAGAGCGGCAAGAGGCGCGGCTCGACGCTGCCCAACGTCGCCTCGATAAGCTGGTCGCTGGTGCCCTTCGCGAGCGGGGGCAGCTTCGCCCGGTCCTGCGCCTTGCCCTTCGCTTCCCACTCGCGGGCCTGGGCGTCGAGCTGGGCGGCCTGGCGCGTGAGGCGTTCGATCTCGGCGTCGTACTTCGCCCGCACCGCGGCGCGGGGGGCCTCGCAGGCGCCGATCTTCGCGTCGGTTAGCTCGTGGCGCTTGATCTGCACCAGCCGATCCAGGAGCGCTCGCTGGTCCAGCTCCAGGGCGCGGATCTCCTCGCGAGCCGCCTTGCACTTGTCCTCCAGGCTCCCCGCGCTGGGGTTGCTCGTGCGCTTGGCGCGAGGCTTCCCGTACTTCTTCTCATATTCCTGGGCCCAGGCGAGGGCGTTCTTGGGGCTCATGTCTGGACGATCGCGCATGATCTCCCCCTTGAAGATCTCCACGATCCGGGCTTGCGTGTAGAGCTGGTCCGGGGAGAAGAGCTGGTCCGCAGAGCGCACCAGAAGCCGCCGGGCCACGTCCGTTCGCATCCCGGGCAACGTGTTTTGCTCCGTGATCGTCCAGACACTTCCCCCGAAGTCGAGGGAAGAAACGTTCTTGTCATTGATAAAGAACTTGCTCCCCTTGGACGTGACCTCTTCCTTGCGGATCTGCCGGGTCTCCGAACCAAACCCGCCGAGGATCCACGCGGTATCCTTGGCAGACTCCTGGCTATTCAGCTCCGCAACGATCAGGCTAATCAGGTTATCGTCTGTGTACTTCTTCCGCCAACCCTCGCGCAGAAGCGTGATGCTCTTCCCCTCGACCTTGCGGTGGAAGTCCGAACCCAAGCGCTCCACGGCGGACAAGACTTCACCGGGGTAAGCGGTACTAACCTGGATGGTCTGTTTAGGAAGTTTCTCGCCCTCGGAAACCATCGACACCTCGACGGTCACCAAGAAAAGCGTTTGCCGGTCCTTGTCGCTCCCTTGCGTGGGGATCGCGGAGGCCTCAAGCGAAATGCTCCCCTGGTTCCAGGAAGAGGCCCCGCGGGCTCCGTTCAGGAGAAACCCTTTCATCCTGGAAGAAACCGGCGGCGTGCTACGCGGATCCGCAAGGAAGATCTCCATGATCCCGGTGGAGCCGCGGATCTGCCCCGCCATGATCGGGACGGCCGCGATCAGGCTATTCACCCGATGGATCGGATCCCGGCTGGATACCTGGATCATTTCGTCGTAAAACTTGGCGAAGGAAACAACCGCCTCGCTCGCCAGCTTGAACGGGTCCGAAACCTCGAGCTTTTCAGGATAAACCGTCTGAACAACGTGGCCGTTTGCAACGCAAAGGACGCCCAGGGAGCGGCGATCTTTCTCGTAAAAAGCAACGAACGAACCGAACCGATCCCCGATCTTTTCGACCTCTTCGCTAAAAAACAAGCTATTACCCAGGCGAGCGTCAAGGATCGGGGCCCGGCTGAACGTGAGCAACTTGCTGTCAAAAGCGCTGGCAATCGCCATGGCAAGAATGGCGCTTTTTTCCAGCGTCCTGGTCTCGCTGATCTCCCGCTGTCGGGCTTTCGGGATCTCCGCGATGGCAGCAAGCAAGGTCGCGATCTTGATCTGGCCAACCTTCGGGCTACCAAGCTGTATGACAAAATCTTGCTCTGTGTTGTCGCCGATCCCATCCTTGCCGCTGGGCACCTGGCGGAAGAACACGGCCACCGATCCGTAACCATCTTTCCTTTCGTGCTCGGTGAAGCGCTCGACAACAAGGACGCTCCGATCGAAGGCCACCGAAGGCTTCACAATCGAGGCCAGGGTCGCCCAGTAAGCAACGCTGCCCCCGTTGGAAAACCACGGCAGTTCAGCCGCTGCGATCCCGTACCGGCCAGACTTGACCGCTTCCAGCTCGGCGCGTCCCTCGGAAGAGCTGGGCGACATGTACTGAACGTCAATCTCCCCGCCGGCCTTCCTGGTCTGCGCAAGAAAGACCTCTTTCGCGATCACAGAGCTACCCTTGGCGGCAACGCCCCCGGGGTTGATCATGGTATTCATCGAAAGATGGTCGATCACGCTGGGAATCAGGCTCGCGCCCTTCTCGTGATTGTATGCAAGCTCCATCGCATACTTCACGCTCGAATCCACGTCGGGCGGGAACATGGGGAACGGCTCCCGGCCGCGCCGCTCCTCGTCCGCGCTCAGGGCATGGCGAAGCGCCTTGTCTGGGTTGCGGAAGAAGAAGGAATCCCGCAAAAACTGGATCAAGCGGGCGCGAGGCTCGCCGGGCTCGCTGACCAGCTCGTACACATACTCGGCGAGGGGGTAGGTCACGCCAGCAACGCCGCCGCCGCCAGGCGCCCGGCGCACCGTTTGATCCATGAAGCGCTGTGTCTTGCTCGGATCGTGGCGGATCTTGCGGATCCACCCCAGCGCCAGGAGATCCCGCAGGTACCCGTCAACCGATCGCGTCCCCGATTCGCCCGTCACGCTGGCCTCCAGGACGCGGTCCTGGAGCTCCGGCCCGGGGAAGTAGTCTCCCCCTCGACTCGCCGCCCGGCGCAGCTCGCGCCAGACCACCACCGCGGCAGGCCGGTACCAGTCCTGAGAGGTGAACGTGGCGTCAGGCTTCACCACGACGGGCGGCGGGGGGGCCTCCCGGGCCGCAAGGCGCCCCTCCGAAAGCCCCCGCTCGTAAGCCGCCTCCGCGGCCCGGTAGTGGGGCCCCGTGGGGATCCCTTGCTCCGTCCGGATCCGGTCCCAGGAAGGCGGGGCCCGGTTGGTGAGGCGCACTTCCTTTCCGGCCTCGTAAGCCAGGCGCACATATTCCTCTTCCGTCAAACCGATCTTCCAGGGGGACGGCGCGGGGGGCGTTGGCGGGGGAGGAGGGGCCGGGGGCGGCGCCTCGTCCTGGGGGGCCTCGCGGGCCTCTTGCGCCTCGTCCTCCTCGAGCTCTGCCGCGGAAGGCCTCACCGGCAGGCGATCGGGGGACACCTCGGGGGCGTTGCGCAAGCTCGATTCTGCGCCAAACATCGTGATCAGCCGAGACCGCGCGTTGGCGGTGCGCTGGCGCTGCCAGGCCCCAACGCTCGGCGCCCAGCGCCACCCGCTCCGGCGCAGCATGGCGATCTCTTCTTCCGAGGGGCGCCCCTCGTAAAAGATCTGGATCCGGTTGTCCCGGGCGTTATCGAGGACGCGCACCGCCTGCCCGTTTCTGGTAAAACGGACCTCTCGCGACGGGATCTCTTTCTCCTTGGATAGCCGTTCCAGGCGATCCGACAGGCGCCGGGCCTTCTCGGCGAGCTTCTGGCTATTCCAGCCCAAAAAGCGCCAGGACTGGGCCGCCACGGCGGCATCTTCCGGGGTCATGCCCACGCCTTCCAGCCGCGCCTTCTTCTCCTGAAACGTCCGGGCCTTGTCGTTTGCGATGGCCCGGAGCTGGTCCAGAGAGAACCGCATCCGGGTAAAATAATCCGCCTTGTTGCGGATCTCCTCGATCGCGTTGGGGTCGTCCGCCGAGACAAACGCCCGGCTCCGCACCTGCTGAACCGCACGAGCGCGGCTCTCTTCTACCTCGCGAACCACCTGCGCCGCGGAGGGTGGCGGCGGCGAGGCCCGCGGCGGCGTGGGCTGGTCCTCGTCCTCGTCCTGGCGTCCCCCGGCCGCTTGCTCGCGCTGGAAGAGGGCCGGCGCCGAGATATTGAGCGCCTGGCCGACCGGAACCGTCATAAGGCCGATCCCAAAAGGGCGACTCTTGCGCACCTCTTCGGGGGAAAGGATCCCAGGCGTGTTGATCCGCGCGCCGTCCGCCTCGTGCAAGTAAAAGGCAGTCGCCTGAAAGTTTATATAATCCAGCGCGCCAGCACCGGGCCGATCCTTCCACGAGGCTTGCAACGGATGGCCTGCGATCCGGAAAACCCGATCCTTGCCAAGCACGCCGATCGCCCGCAGCGTGCCCCGTACAAAGCCGCTCATGGTTTCCTTGACCTGGCGGTACTTCATGCCCTCAGCCGTGGCGCTACTGCGCACCGAATAAAGCACAGGCCAGAGCAGATCCACCAGATCGACGTGATCCCCCCCCATGCCCTCGACCGGGTCGTCGAGGTAAGCGATCACGTCATCGGCGATGCTTTCAACCTCGCTGTCTTCCGCCGCGATCCAGATCCCTTCGCCGATCTGAACAACCACGCCGCCCGCCCTCCGGGCTGCGGCCTGGGCCTGGGCGATCTCGGTCTGATCGTCCACGTTGCTCGCTTCGATCTCGGGGAAGTGCGAAGCGGCCTCGCTCCCCAGCGGCACCACCGCCCAGCCCTTGATCGCGCTGAACAAGTCCGGCGCAATGGACCACCCGCGCAAAACGTCGCCCTGCCATCGCACCGGCACCCCGAGGGCTTCGATCTCCGGCACCAGCGGCGCCGGCTCGATATCTTGAAAGAGCGCCCCCACCTGGCCCGCCTCGCTCGCAGGCCGGAACCCCTCGGCGGGCCGGAAGACCGGCGGCGGCGGAGGGGGCGGGGGAGGCGGTGGGGCCGCTTCCCTCGCCTTGATCGCCTCGGTATGCGCCTCGTCAGCGTCAGCCCGCGCTTTGCCCGCAAGTCGCCATGCCTCGTCAATCTTTGTTAGCGTCTCTTTGTCCTCTGGATACGCTCGAAAAAACGGATCCCGCCGCATCGAAAAAAGAACCTGGATCAACGCAGAAAGGGCACCATCTCCCACCATGGTACCCGTGACCCCTTTGGCTGGAAAGTTAGGGCCGGTTGCTTTCCACTGCCAAAAGGTCTCGCCCTTGATATCGCGTTTGGCTAGCTGGAACGTCCATCCCGGAAGAATCTCGCTCACCCTATCAAGCAAGCCCGGGGGCAGGTCCGACGAAACCAGCTCCCCACCAGCTCCCCAGGCACGGTTTTCGATCTGCACTGGCGGCGGAGGGGGGGCCGGCGGCGGAGGGGGCGGGAGGCTCGGGGGCAGCTCCACGGGGGGCGCAGGGGCCCGCGGCGGCGTGCCCTGCCACGCGCTCCCCAGGTCCACCCCGAAGAGTTCCCGGACAGAAAAACGGGCGTTGTCGGTGCGCTGGCGCTGCCAGGCCTTCTCGCTCGGCGCCCAGCGCCAGCCGCGCGACTTCAGCCGGGCCGCAAGCTCGCTCCCGATCCGATCGGAAAAGAAGAGCTGGATCCGGTTCTTCTCGGGGGAGTCCAGGATCCGCAGGTGGATCCCGTCGGGGAGCTCCGTCTCTGCCTCCACCTCGCCGCGGGCGCCTTCCTTCTGGAGCGCTTCGATCCGCTCCTCGATCCGCTTGCGCTCCTGCCGCAGATTCTGCCGCGAAAACTGGATCCGCGCCCACCCCCCTTGCGCCCCCCAGTCCGCCGCCACGCTCGACAGCCCCAGCTCCATGAGCCGGCGCTTTTTCGACTCGTAAGAGAGGCTCTTGTCGTTCGCGACCGCCTTCACGGCTTCCAGGTTCCGATCGCGCTCGTCGAGCTCCTGGAGCTTCGCCTGGAGCTGGCCGATCGCGTCGCCGGAGTCAGCAGAGATTGTCCGGGCCTCGTGAGCCACCGACGCCGTAAACTTCCGGTCATATTCCGCCAGCTCTTCCGCGCGCTTCCGCTCGGTCAAAAGGGCCTTCTCGTTGCGTGCCGTGGGGAAATTTGCCGGCCCCACCACCGCCGAGCTTGCCACGCGGCTGCGGGCCGCTTTCAACGCGAGGACGCGCGCCCGGTACCCTTGCTCGAAGGCCAGCACCAGCTCCCGGGCCCGGGCCTCGTCGTGACGCCCCGCGGCCATGGCGGCCATGGTCTCGATCCTCGCCAGGTAGGAGCGTTGATCCTCCTCGGCGCGGCGCTCCGGATCCCAGGAGGAGTTACGGTAAGCGCTGATCAAGGCGTCGCGGGGGAGCGGCGCCACGACGATCCCCAGGCGATCCAGCGTCGGGGTAGGCACCCCCCCAGAAACAGGCGCCGCGGGGGGGCTTTCCCATTTTGGGCCCTCGATTGTGGAACGTTTCTCAGGGGTTACGGGCGGAGGGGGGGGAGGGGGGGGAGCCGGTGGCGCCGCTTCCCTTGCCGCGTCGCGCGCCTCGAAAAACCCTGCCTCGAAAGCATCTTCTTCCGGGCTTTCGTCCTTGTAGCCGAGCTTTTTAGCCTCGTCCAAGACCCTCCAGTGGACCAGATCGGGGTCGCGCTGGGCGAGCTCGCGGCCCTTCTGGCGGGCGCCCTCGACCACGCTGGGCCGCTCTTCCGCGCGCTTTTCCGCGCGCTTCTTCCGGGCCGCAACGAGCTGCACCTTGAAGTGCTTGCGCGCCAGCCGGGCCAGGCGCTCAGGCCAGCCCGCCGCCTCCAGATCCGCCGCCGCCAAGAGCTCCTGATAGTGAGCAAACGCGATCTTGTACTTGTGGCCTTTCTTGACCGCATTGCCGTAGTTCGTCGTCGTCTCAAACGCCCCCGATCCAAAGGGCTCCAGGGCTCCGATCTTCTCAAAAAGAACAAGGATCGGCCTCAGTTGCCAGGGCGTTACTCCGAAATCCCGATCCGCGTCGTACTTCTCGGTCAGGGGATCCCGGTGAAACGGAGCGATCGATGAATAGCCCGGAAGGATATTGAAGATCAACAGGATCTGCCCGTCCGTCAGGTCATCCAAGGGCGAAGCGGCGGGCGCGGGAGGGGGGGCCGGTGGCGCCGGCTGGCGGCGAGCGGCCTCATACTCCTCATCGCTGGCCAGCGCTTCCAGGGGCAGCCCCGGGGGCAGCGCCGCCAGCTCCTCGGGGGAGAGATCTTCCAGCTCCGCCGCCACGCTCTCCCCGCTCCGCTCGATCGCCGCGACCACGTCCTCCGGCGCGGCCTTCGCATACTCCACGAGCACCGCGACCGCGCCCTCGACGCTCGGGGCCTCGACGTGCGGCGCGAGCTCGCGCCAGACCGGGATCAAGGCCGGCACCCCGGCCTCCACCAGCGCCGCCTCGACGGCGGGCCCCCGGTCCTCCGCCGAGGTGACCGCCGCCGTGATCACGGCCGCCGCGGCCTCCGCTTCGGCCAGCGCGGTTGCGGCCGCGGCCTCCGCGGAGGCCTTCGCCTTGCGGGCCGCAGGCCCCGGGCCGCAGGCCGCTTTCTTCTGGGCTACCAGCTCGGCGCGGCGAGCCTTCACGAGCGCCGCGGCGGCGTCGCGTAGCCGCTTCAAAGCCGCGCTCGTGCCCTTGCTGGCGCTCTTGCACGCCTCCCCGATCGCCCGCAGCTCCGCCGCCCTGTCCTTCCGCAAGGCGGCGATCTGGGCGCGGATCTTCTTGGCTGCAGCACGAGCGGTAGCGGGGGAGGCCATGGCGGAGGACAGCCTACCGCGCGGCCGGTTTTGCGAAAAGGGCAGCGGTCATTTTCGCCGAAGAGCGCAACGAGACCGCCCGCAACCCCGCCGCGGTGCCCAGCGCCACGAGCTCCGCCCGCGGGATCGCTCCCTGGTAGGTGCTCCCGGTGGGCAGGTAGCCCCCGGGCTCGACGACGGGCCAGCCGCTCGCCTCCGCCTGGCGGGTGACCTCGTCGGCGGGCCGCACCGCCACGAGCACCAGCCCCCCCGGCGCCGTTTTCGCCGCAACCTGCCTCATGATCTGCGGCCGCTCCGCTCGTGGAACGACGTTCAGCACGTAGATCAGCGACACCAGATCGAACAACCCCCCCGGGATCTTCGGGGGGCCGTGGATCGGATCGTAGGCCTTCGCCTGGACGCCGATCGATCGCAAAAAGCGCACGTCTGCGCCTCGCCCGGCCCCGAAGTCCAGCACCCGCGGGGCCTCGCCCGCGAGCATCCGATCGGTGACGAGGCCTAGCAAGATCTCGACGCACGGGCGAGAGGGCTTCGTCCTGGCGATCTCCTGGCTCACGCGCGGCCCACCCGGGTCCACGCCGCCTCGACGCTGGACCGCGTGTAGCGGAACCCCTTGTAAACGCACGTCCCCACCGCCCCCGCCCCGAAATGATCGGGGGGCAGCGTGGGGCCCGGGGCGGGGCCTGCCAGCGACGCCAGCACCCCCCGGGCCCCGGTGGCGTTCGTGGCCCGCTGGGCCGCATCCCACCGCAGCGGCGTGGCCCGGGGCTCCCCGGGCCGGGTGACGACTTCGGAGGGGGGCGGGAGCCGGCGGGCTAGCTCAGCCTGGAACGCTCGGGCCTCCTCGGCGTTGAGCGGGGGTGGCCCGTGGTGGGGCGTAACCGGGCCGCCCTGCCCTCCCGGGGCCCGGGCCGGGGCTCGGGGACGTTTCGGGGCCCGGGGGGCGTTCCTGGCCTCGCGCCAGGCCAGGAACGACGGCTCATGGCAAATCCAGGCCAGGGGGGCCCGGATCGTGGGATCTTCTTTGACCTCGTCGATCCGATCAAAGAGAAAATCCCGGGCTTCCTCGTAGGTTTTGCTCCAGGTCAGGAGCTGGTACAGGAGCCGCGCGGCCGTTTTCCGCTGCAGTCCGGGGAAGTGCGCCTCTGCGCCGAGCCACAGGAGCTCGACTTGCGCCGGGGTGGCGTTC
>Ga0172363_10003207_pt1 | contig 13296 bp, 6 predicted proteins | sample LakKivs2_kivu2a2_FD_114541 | JGI IMG/M metagenome (GOLD analysis project Ga0172363, IMG submission 114541) | Sediment microbial communities from Lake Kivu, Rwanda - Sediment s2_kivu2a2 | ecosystem: Environmental > Aquatic > Freshwater > Lake > Sediment | place: Rwanda: Western Province, Lake... | reverse complement strand
CCTAGCATTCCGGGAAGGGGTAGATCCCGGGCCCGGCTATGGCGTGTCAGATGACAACCTTGGTTTCGAACAACTGCCCGATGACAATTTGGCCTTCCAGGAAGGCGTAGATCCCGGACCTGGCTATGGCGTGTCCTCGTTTGATGAATTTGGCAACCCGGTCACACTGGATCCGCGAGCCGCAGGCGAGAACGTGGGCTCGGTCTTCGATGACACACAAGGCGTAGATCCCGGACCCGGCTATGGGGTGTCAGATGACAACCTTGGTTTCGAACAACTGCCCGATGACAACCTGGCTTTCACCGAAGAAGCCACTGCAGCAGCCACCACCACGGCTGCGCTGCGAGAACGCGCCCAGATACAGGCAGTGCTGGACAACCAGCAACGGCAGGCCGATTCCGGCGACTGGCGCTTCAAGATCCGTCTGGCGCCAGGCGCCCGGTATCTCTATCGCGGCGAGGACGGACAAGGAGTCAGCACCGGTATACTGGCGCCCTTGGCCGTGACCGATGGCGTGGTATTCCCCTATACTCCCAACGTCACCACCAGCTACATCGCCAAGTACACCGAACAGGATCTGCCACACAGCAACTATCGCGGTTATTTCTATTCTGGCAGCCATCCCGAAGGTGTCACGATAGAATCGGTATTCACGGCGCAAGACACGCGCGAGGCCAACTATCTCTTGGCCGTGATACATTTCTTCCGCTCTGTCACCAAGATGTTTTATGGGCAGTCTGACACCTTGCGTGGAGCACCACCTCCCCTGGTGTTCCTGCAAGGATTTGGGGCCTATCAGTACAGCCGCCATCCCTGCGTGGTCACGAGATTCAATTATCGGCTGCCCTCAGACGTGGATTACATCCGCGCGGACGTGCAACCCATCACGGGCCTGAACATACAGCAAGGTCGTCAGCCCGGTGGCGTGCCGCCACAGAGCCTGCCCACCAACGTGTTCACCGGGGCCATGGGCCGTTTGGCAGCGGCCGGAGTACCCAAAGGTGCCATCTACGTGCCACCGCCCGCGGATACGCTGGGTACTAAATCGCCCACCTATGTGCCCACCAAGATGGACATAACCCTGGAGCTGCTGCCCATGCAGACTCGCCAGCAAGTCAGCCAAGTCTTCAACATGCGCGATTTCGCGTCCGGCTCTCTACTACGCAAAGGATTCTGGTAATGCCCGTCTATTCCAGCACCACTCCCTACGCGATCACGCCGTACAGCCAGTTCTTCTTGGATGTCATGGTGGATCGTCCCATACCCAAGCAGCCCGATGATCAGCTGTTCCGCATCAACCAGACCTATCAGTATCGTCCCGATCTCCTGGCGTTTGATCTTTATGATCAGAGCCAGCTGTGGTGGGTGTTCTACCAGCGCAACCCCAACACGCTCACAGCGCCGCCCTGGGATTTCATCGCTGGTCGAGAGATCTACTTGCCCAAGATCACCACGCTGCAGACTGTGCTGGGGTTCTGATCCATGGCTGACATAGCAGCACTCGAACGCCGTCTTGCTGAATTGCGAGCCCGCGATGCCGAACTCGAATCGAGATTCAATCAATTACAGCCACAGGTGGATGCTGCTCGGGCACGTGTGCGCGAGGCCGAACAAAGACTGGCCCAGATTGATAGCCAATTCGGGAGGACCGTCGGCCTCACTGACATCACTCGCGCCAGGCAAGCCGCCGAAGCCAACCCCAATGATGCAGCAGCTCGGACTAGATTACAGGAACTACAATCACAGTTCGCCGCCCAACGACAACAGCGCACCGAATTTTTAGCAGAGGCCCAGGCCCAGGTCGACTCAGCTCGACAAGCATTCCGCGCGGCCATAGCTCCCCAGTCTGAGATATCCACTGAATCAGAGATCCTGGAACGAGATATCGCGCAGCTACAGCAGCAGATAACATCATCACGCCAGCAAGGTCCCGGCACTGAGTCAACGGGCGAGACCGTGGCCGAGGCCCAGGTCGCCAATGATGATCGGGCCGATGTCCAGGCGCCTGATTTGAGATCACAAGTGCTTGCGCCCGATGGCCGCATCGGCAGTGAATCTCCCATCACGGTACCCAGCAACGCTGCTGGCGCGGTCAGTGGTCCCGATGCCGGCACCGATGCTGCCGTACGCAAAGCAGATCAGACACAGGCCGTGCCCGTGGCCGGGGCACAGACGCCCATACAACCGGGATCTCCTTCCAATCGCGCCACTATCGACATCGGTAATCAGGATCCACCAGGATCGGGCACCGCACCAGTGCCCGGCGCGCAGCGCGGTGCCGCGGCCGACGGCGATGACAACACCAATCCTACCGTCTCCAGGATCAATCGCATATTTGGTGGTCCGCAGGCCACCATACGTCCTGCCCCCAACGTGCTGGATCAGTACGCCAGCTACACCTATAACATCAGCATTTATCTCACCAACTCGCAGACTTATCAGCAGATCCGGCAGAATCCCGCGGCGGGTCTGCTGGGAGCCAATCTACTGATGCAGAGTGGCGGCGCTCCCTTGAGCTCGGGCGTGGTGTCTCGGGACGTGGGTGGTGACACCGGTGAGATCCCAGGTGTCACCACCCAGAGCCTGCTCACACAAGGCCGAAATCAAGAGTTTCCCCTGGATTTCTACATAGACAATCTCGAGATAGTGAGTTTCACCCAGGGCAAAGGCACCGGTGGGGCACACAATGCCGTGGAACTCAGTTTCCAGGTCCTGGAACCCACGGGCATCACTTTCTTGGATCGCCTGGCGGCTGCTGTGCGCAGATATGTGCGTGGTAACGTCAGCAACGGGCAGTCCAACAACTATGCTGCGCAGGCCTATCTCATGGTGATACGATTCTGGGGATATGACGCTGATGGAAACCTGGTACGCGCGGCCAATGCTGCGACCACTCCCGGTACCGCGCAAGAACCCGGCCTTATCGTGGAAAAATACATACCCTTCAGATTCACGCAGATCAAGTTCCGGCTGGCCAACCGCATAGCGCAATATGACTGCCGGGCAGTGTGCCTGCGCGACTACGTGGCGCCCAGCCAGAGCCGTGGTATCATACCCTACAATATCGAGCTCACGGCCGTGAGCCTGCGGGATCTCCTGGGCGTAAATCTCAGTTTTGGCACCGCTAACCAGGCACGGGACACCGAAGGTAGGACCGGTACCACACAGCAAGGTACTGGTACTACATCGTCCACGCAGGCCACAGTCACCACAAACACCGGACAGTTTAATAGCGGAGTATCTTACGAAGGACAGGTTGGCGCTGAATTCGCGGCGTTTGACAACTTCGCGATACCAGGAAGCACTACAGCCACAGTAGATCCCCCGTCTTCGCCGGTACAGAGCTCTGCTCCCCCCAAGGCCACTGCTGCTCCCAGTCCAGTGCTGGTGCGAGGACTCACCGCGGCCCTGAACGAATTCCAGGCACAATTGGTGCGGAATGGCACCTATGAGTTGGCCGATGTCTACGAGATCATAGTGAACGAACCCGTGCTGAAGGAGGCCACGTTGCAACCGGCCGAAGCCGCTGCAGGGCTGCGATCCGTGCCCATGTCCGCGGGACAGACCGCTGGGGCCAAGAAGCTGGGCATCAAGCAGCAGGTAAATCGTGACAACAAGAACGTGGCCGCGGTGGCTGGCATGAGCATCATACAGTTCTTGGATCAGATCGTGCGGAACAGCAGCTACATCACGGACCAGCAGACCAAGATCTACAAGAAAGATCCCGCGGGCAAGTGGGTCCCCCAGCCCCGGGCCACTGGTGGGCAAGGGCTGGCATGGTATCGCATAGGCATGGACGCGGTGCCCATATCGGATCGTATCGATCAGAAGAGGAACGACCGAGTGTACCGCATCACTTACACCATAACTCCCTATCTCGTAAACGAGAATCAGAGCGGATGGTTCCCCGCCAGCAAATTCAGTGGCACGCACAAAAAGTATCAATATTGGTTCACTGGTCTCAACACCCAGATCATCAGTTACGAGCAGGACTACGACTATCTCTATTACATCACCATCAACAATGGCAGCGTTCCCGTGGCCCAGAGCGGTGATTACAGGGAATACACCCAACGCGTGTTCCAGGCCCGGGCCCCAGAAGCCAGCCAAGGCGCCGCGGGTCCGGTATTTGATCCGCCGGCCCTGGCTGCGGGCAGCCTCTATAGTCCCGCGGACACGGCCAGGATCAAGATGACCATCATGGGCGATCCGGCCTGGATACAGCAGGGAGAGATCAGCACCGGCATCACGGAACTGGAAGAAAACCTCTATGGACCTTTCTTGCCTGATGGCACCATAAACTATGACAGCCGCGAACCTCTTTTCGAAGTCACGTTCAATACCTCCGGTGACTACAACCTCGAGACCGGTCTCATGGACGTGGCACGGAGGCCCAGCTGATGGCCAGTATCCAGCAACTGGAAGAGCAGATCGCCTCTATAAACGCCGAATTGAGAGTCGTGGGAGAACGACTCCAGGCAGCCAGTTCAGACCTCAACAGCCCTGAATTCAATCGTCTGCTGGAAGAGCGCGGTCGTTTGCAGAGACAACGCGGTGCAATACTCAGCCAGATTACCGCAATCCGGATTCAGACCGCTACGCAAAACCCCCAGACCATTTTCGTGGTCATAGAAGATCCCGCCACGGGAGGTGTGCAGATACGCACCAGCGATGGACTTTTGATGGGACGCGGAGGAACTTTAGCCGAAGCCAAGGAAGCGGCCATACGCAACGGCGTCTCTCCTTCAGCCTTGAACAATCTCGTGGATCCCAGAGCCAAGGCCCAGGCTGATCAAGGTCCCGGCACTGAGTCAACGGGCGAGACCGTGGCCGAGGCCCAAGAAGCCAAGGACAACGGGGCCAGCAGCCAATCACCGGCCGATCCGGCGCAGAAGGCCAATGCCCAGGGCGATATAACCACTGCTGCTGCCAGCACGGTACCATCCAACGCTGATCCCGCCACGGGCACTGATTCTATCAGCAGCGAGGCTCCCAACAAACTGCCCGAAGCATCACTGACCACTTCAAACGGATCACTCACCAATGACGCCGGGACAGGTCCCGTGAGCACCGTGCTGCAGGTCACCACGCCCGACATCTCCGCTCCCGAAGCCAACAACAATCTCGTGAGCTACATCTACAGGGCCACACGAGTGGTGTCTAGGTTCCAGCAAGGCAAATTCACGCAAGAGATCGAAGGTTTCCAGATTTTTTTCCCGTCGCCCGGTCAGACCAATACAGCCGGCGCACCTGCTTCCAATGCGGCCACCGCGCCCAATGCGGCCAGCGCGGCCACCGCGCCCGCGCGGCCTCAAACCACAGTGGCTCAGACCGCGACCACTCCGGGCGCTCTAGGATATCTGGACGGGGGAGTCACGTTCCAGAACCAGGTGGGAGCTGAATTTGGTGCTTTTTTTGGTGATGGCACCACCGGCGAACCAGGCCAGCGTCTGAATCCAAGCACTCCCGGCCCCGGGGATCGGACGCCCAGGAGTTTGCCCGGTAGCTCCTTCGCCGCTGAAGGATTCGTTGACCCCACGCAAGAACAGCCCGACACCGTGGCGCCACTCAAGATCAATCCACCCACCACTGATGGTGGCTCTGTGGTGTCACCACCCGGGCGATCTCGGAGCAACGCCAACCGAGATTCCCAATCTAACACCACCAACACTGCGCTGCAACAAGGCGCGAGGGAGTACTGATGCCTGAAGCCATCCGACGCACCAAAGGGCGCGGCGCGTCCTACAAGTTCGACCGTGGAGGTACTCCGGCAGATCCCGGTCCCTTCGTGGGCGTGGTCAAGAACAACGTGGATCCCACGCGCATGGGCCGATTGCAGGTGTACATCGAGCAGTTCTCGGGCGGTGACGAGAGCAATGAGAAACTGTGGCGCACCGTGAGCTATCTCCCACCTTTCTATGGCAGCACTTTCGTGCCCGGTGCTGGTGCTTCGGGCGCGGGCACTTTCCTCACCAATCAGCAGAGTTACGGCATGTGGTTCACCCCGCCCGACATCGGGGTCACCGTGATGTGCATGTTCGTAGAAGGTGATCCCAACCAAGGTTATTATTTTGGTGTCATCCCTGACGAGGGCATCAACCACATGATACCAGCCATCGGTGCCAGCCGCGTGTATGAGCTGGGTCCGGGACAGCAGTTCCTGGAAGGATCGGATCTGCTGCCGGTCACCGAGATCAACACCAATAACCTGGCCATAGCCGAGGATCCGAGATATTTCGCGCGCGTGAAACCGGTGCACAGCTATCTGGCCGCCATACTGTATCAGCAGGGGCTGATCAACGACACCGTGAGGGGGCCCATCACTTCCAGCAGCCAGAGAGAAAGTCCCAGCACGGTGTATGGTTTCAGCACTCCAGGCCGTGCCATCTATCAAGGTGGGCTCACGGACCAAGACATACGCCGCAAGCTGGAAGCTGAAGAGATCCGTCCGCAAGACATCGAAGTCATCGGTCGCCGTGGTGGTCACAGCATGGTGTTGGATGATGGTGATCTCACCGGTCGAGACAATCTCATCAGGATCCGCACCGCCAAGGGCCATCAGATCACTATGAGCGATGAAGCGGACTGTTTGTACATCATAGCGGCCAATGGCCAGACCTGGATCGAGCTGGGCAGCGAAGGCACCGTGGACGTTTATTCCACCAACTCAGTCAACGTGCGCAGCCAGGGCGAGATCAACCTGCACGCCGACAAAAACATCAACATCAACGCCGGGGAAAACCTCAACATCCGCGCGGGCAACATCCACGTGGAGAGCCAAAACACCACCAAGATCACCAGCGTGAACGACTTCACCCTGTTCAGCGGCACCAAGATCGGCGTGCTGAGCGATGGTGTCATAGCCCTGCAGAGCGATCGCGGCGGCTGGAAGTGCGACAAAAGACTGGCCCTACGGGCCAATCGCATCGATCTCAACAGCGGACCCGTGCCAGAATCAGTCACGGAACCCAAGCCCATACAAGAATTCGCCCTGGACGACACCAAGTTCGTGGATGGGTCGGGCTGGCAAGTGGAACCCGGGACCCTGGACACCATAGTGCCCCGGGCTCCCACGCATGAGCCTTACCCTTATCACAATCGCGGAGTGCCGGTAGAAGTCAGTGTGGTTTCTCAACCTCCTCAACCGCCCACTCCCGCGGTGGCCGCCACGCTGGCGTCGGCCGCTGGTTTGCCAGTGGCGCCGCCCACGGTGTCTGGCGCCCTGGCCACCGCAGCACCAGCAGCAGCAGGAGCGGTATCCGCGGCCACTGCCGCGGCACAGACAGTCACAGCCGCGGTCAACACTGTGGTGGCACCACTGTCAGCGGGCGTACCTCCCGGCGTGGCCGCGGCCATCAACAGCGCGCAGGTGCTGGCCACCAAGGCGGCCGATGTCAAGATAGGCAATCTCGGCCGCGCCGACGTCACTGGACTCTTGGCCCAGGCCAAGAGCGCGGTGGGACAGGCCACCGACGCCATCAGCGTGGACAAAGGCATCGGTGAATTCGGTCTCAAACCAGTGCAGTTGGAAGCGGCCGGATTCATCAAGCCCGGTACCCTGGCCACGTTGCAGTCGCTGCCAGTGCCGGCACCCACGTCCGCAGACATCAGCGAAGCCGATCGCATCAATCGCGAAGGCGGGGACATCACTCCCGAACAAGTGGCCAGCAATCGCAAGATCAACTCGGCCCTGAGCTCACCGCTGTCCTGGACCGGGAAATCTGGTGTCACGGATCTTTCTGGCCTGCTGGGCAATGAAAAACTGCAGTCCGCGGCACAGCAAGGCCTCATGGCCAGCAGCCTGGAAGGACTCAAGAACTCTGGCCTGGCCACGGGCCTCGAATCCGCCAAAAATCTCAGCGGCCTGGTGCAATCCGCCACCACGCTGGGTGTGGGAGCATTGGACAGCGTGGTCAAGAACCTGGCGCCGCCCGGCATCGCGGCCGCCGTGGGGGCGGCCATCAAGGGCGCGCAATTCAGCACGGCTTTCTTGGAACAGAAACTGGGCGACCTGGGAGGTTTCGCCCGACAGGCACGGGCCGCGGTGGAGACCGTGGATCGCGCGGCAGTGGATCAGGGCGTGGGTACCGTGCTGGGCGACGCTAAGATACCGGTGCCCGAGTTCCGTCCCGCGGAACGCCAGCCCGAAGATCCCGTGGTGCTCGGTATCAGCGACGAGGCCAAGGCCGTGGTGCTGGAAGCATCAGAATTCTTGGACTCAGTCAAGACTCTCGCGGACGAAGCCATACAACAATCCATCGTGTTGGATTCACAGCAGCCTCTCACCGAAGCGCAGATCGTCGAGTTCGAAGCACAGCGAGATCGATGGCGTGCGCGGTTCAACAACTCTTGGAAATCAGTGTACATACCTCGCCTGGCAGAACTAGAGACCGGTCGATTTGATCCAGTGCGCGATTATGTCAACTCTGCCCTGGCATCTATCAATCGATTGACGAAATTGCTGAGAGATATCAGTGTTTCGCAACGATTACTGATAGAACAATGGCGCGCCAACGCCGCGGGAGGGTCATAAATATATCATGCCTACGTTCATAGGATTCAACACCCAGGGACAGAACAAGAAATTCACGCTCACGGATTTTGAGCTGATCAAACGCGATTTGGCCAACGCGTTCAACATACGCCAGGGCGAGCTGCCCGGGCGTCCAGGATATGGCAGCAACCTCTGGGCTTATCTGTTCGAAAACCAGACCACTACCAACACCCAGCTGATCCTGCAGGAGCTGTCTAGGATCGTTTCGGGTGATCCACGCATACGGTTGGTGGACACCCAGTTGTACCCCCAGGAAAACGGGCTACGGGTAGAGCTGGATGTGCAGGTGGTGCCCAGCACCACCGCCGAGCGGCTGTCGGTGTTCTTCGACACTTCAAGCCAGCAGGCTTCGTTGTCGTAAATCACAGCAGTTTTCCAGCGATAAATAATCAGGAAGACATACCACCATGGCCAAGACCGCACGACAGACAGCTATATTCGGAGTAGAAGACTGGAAGAGGCTCTATCAGACTTTCCGCGAAGCCGACTTCCAATCCTACGATTTCGAGACCCTGCGCAAGAGTTTCATAGACTATCTCAGGCTCTACTATCCAGAGACTTTCAATGACTACATCGAGAGCTCGGAATTCATAGCCCTGCTAGACGTCATGGCGTTCATGGGACAGGCCCTGGCCTTCCGCAACGATCTCAACACGCGCGAAAATTTCATAGACACCGCCGAGCGGCGTGATTCCGTGGTGCGCCTGGCCAACCTCGTGAGCTATACTCCCAAGCGCAACTCGCCAGCGCAGGGTTTTCTCAAGGTATTTTCCGTCAGCACCACGGAAAACATCACTGACTTCAATGGCATAAATCTCACCAACGTGTTGGTGGACTGGAACGACCCTACCAATCCCAACTGGTTTGAGCAGTTCGTGCTGATCATGAACTCGGCCATGGTCAGTAGCCAGAAATTCGGCCGCCCAGCCAACCGCCAGAACATACTGGGTGTCAGGACCGATGAGTACGCCATAAACCTCATACCAGGTTTTTTGCCGGTGATACCCTACAATACCACGGTGGACGGCGTCAACATGCCGTTCGAAGCGGTCAGCGCCACTTCCATAGGCCGCGATTACGTGTATGAACCGGCACCGAGGCCATCGGGCATATTCAGCATCCTGTATCGCAACGATCAGCTGGGATTTGGTAGTCCCAACACTGGGTTCTCACTGCTGTTCAAGCAAGGATCCCTGCAGAACCAAGATTTTAATCTGGCCGAAGCCTTGCCCAATCGCACAGTGAATATCAACATCGAAGGTTCCAACCAAGAGGATCATTGGCTTTACCAGCTGGATGATGTAGGCACCGTGGCCTCGGAATGGCAGTTCACTGAGAACATCTACAGCGCGGCCGTGGAGCAGCTGGAACCCAATCAGCGCAAATTCTACAGCATAACTTCGCGCCTGAATGATCAGATCACTCTGACGTTTGGCGATGGTGTGTTCGCCGAGATACCGGTGGGCTTGTTCCGCGCTTACGTCAGGGCCAGCAACGGGCTCAGGTACATCATCAATCCCGAAGAGATGCAGAGCGTGAACCTGCAGATATCCTACGTGAGCCGCACCGGACGATTAGAGACCCTGACCCTGATCGCGGGCATCACCGAGCCAGTGAGCAACGCCCAGTCCCGGGAGACCTTGGCCGAGATCAAAGAACGCGCTCCCGCCCGTTATTACACGCAGGATCGCATGGTGAATGGAGAGGATTACAACAACTTCCCGTTCACAGAATTCAACAGCATCATCAAGAGCAAGGCCGTGGTGCGCAGCGCCATCGGGGCCAGCCGGTTCCTGGAGCTGACTGACGTCACTGGCAAGTATTCAAGCACCAACATTTACGCCTCTGATGGTGCGCTGTGGGAAGAAGATGGCGAGACCAACCTCAGTTTCGAATGGCTGGATCGCAATGATATACTGGATGCCATAAACAACACCATCGAACCAGTGCTGGTGGGCAGATCGGTGCAGCAGTTCTACTACAAAAATTTCCCGAGGCCGGCCTTGGGCGTGCTGAATCTGACATGGAACCAGAGCACATCCAGGGTCAACGAGACCACGGGATACTTTTACACTGGATCACCCAACAACCCCACCCCAGTGGGACCTTTCACCACCAGCAACGCAAAATACATCACTCCCGGTGCCTTGGTGAGATTCCGCGCGCCCCTCGGTTCCTACTTTGACGCCAACAATCGCCTGCAGCCCGGTGTGCCCATGCGCGCCGATGAAAAAAGCGAGATATGGGCGGCCCCACAGCGCGTGATAGTGGATGGCACCGCACAAGGCCTGGGCGATCTGCCGGATGGCACCGGTCCGGTCATCATCAACAATTTCGTGCCATCGGGCGCCTTGGCCGATGTGGTGATACCCAGGTTCGTGACCGATCTGCCCGTGAGCCTGGAACAGACCATGATACAACAGATCGAGCTGGCCAGGAACTTTGGTCTGGGTTACGACAACTTCAATGCTGCGTGGTACCTCATAACCAGCACCAATCTCGCCGCAGACGCGCCGTTCAGCTTGGCCAACGCCAGATCACAGTCGGGCACCAATCAAGACGCGTCCTGGCTGATCGAGTTCATCAACAACGGTTCCGCTTACACGGTGATAGCTCGTGGTGTTGATTACGTATTTGGCAGCGTGATAGAGACGAGGTTCTTCTTCGATGGTGATCAGCTGGTGTATGATGGACGCACTGGATCAGTGATACGGGATTTCATCAACGTGCTCAAGGTCAATAGCCGGCCCGACAGCAACTCGCCCCTGCCATCGGACATCATCATGGAAATCACTGCCCAGCCCACGCAGAGCGACGGCCTGGTGAATGATTACGAAGTCTTGGTGGGCTATCGGGACAGCGACGCCGATGGCGTGCCCGACGACCCTGATTTCTTCGATGAGATCGTGGCACCTGGCCAGGGCAGGCCCCTGGTGTTCCTGCAGCGATCCACGGACACGGATGATCTGCAGAGATATCTGCTGGTGGATCCCGGTACGGTCAATGCCTCTATCCCTACCCTAGATGATATCGAGCTGGTCAAGACCGAGTATGCCAATGGACAGGTGTTTTACGCTTATCAGCAATCCAACCCCGACGGCAGCCGGGGAGCTTTCTACCAGCTGGAAACAGCCGTGATCAACGGTGTGTTGCAGCGTACTTTGATACCACGGGACGACTTCCGCGCGCGCACCGGCCGGGGAAATCTGGCCTTCCAGTATCGGCACAACAGCCCGCTCAACAACGTGATAGATCCTGGCGTCACCAACATCATAGATCTCTACGTGGTGGTGGACGAATATTACGACGCATATCTCAACTACATACGCGACGTCACTGACACGGTGCCCGAGCCCGCACCTCCCACCATCAATGAGCTCACGCTGGCATATTCTCGCCTGAACGATTTCAAGATGGTGTCTGATAACATAGTTCTGAGCTCAGTGCAGTTCAAACCGCTGTTCGGAGGCAAAGCACCCCTGGCTCTGCAGGCCACCATAAAGGTGGTACGGGCTCCCAGATCCACCATCAGCGTGAGCGAGATCAAGAGCCAGGTCATCGCGGCCATGGATCGATATTTTACCCTGGACAAGTGGGATTTCGGCGACAGTTTCTTTTTCAGTGAACTGGCGGCGTACCTGCATCAGCAGCTGGGATCTATCATAAGCTCGGCGGTGCTGGTGCCTGTGAACCCGCTCAAGACTTTCGGTGACCTCTACGAGATCAGGTCCGCGCCCAACGAGATATTCGTCAGCGCTGCCACCGTGGCTGACGTGGAAGTGATCGAAGCCCTGACCCAGACCAATCTCAGGACCCAGGCACCAGTGTCGGGGCTGGCACCGGTGACCACGGTGGGAGCGCCTACCCTGACCATATCACAGTCGCCCACGCTGTTACCGGGCATCGGAACGTACTGATGACCACGCGCCGTACAGTAGATCTGCTGCCCGAGATCTTCCGGACCGATACCAATCGCAAGTTCCTGTCGGCCACGCTGGATCAGCTCACGCAAGAGCCCAGGTTTACACGCACACGCGGTTACGTGGGACGCAGGATCGGACCCGGCGTCAACCCCAAAGACAACTATGTGCGCGAGTCCACTGCGCAGCGAGCCGACTACCAGCTGGAGCCTGGGGTGGCGTTCTTGCGCCCGGACACCAACCAGGTACAGGATGCGATCACCTATCCCGGCATGATAGACACGTTGCAGGTGCTGGGCGCCGACACTGCTCGCCAGGACCGCTTGTTCCAGAGCGATTACTACACCTGGGACTCTTTCTGCGACCTCGACAAGTTTACCAACTACAGCCAGTATTACTGGTTGCCGGGCGGTCCCGAAGCCGTGGATGTGGGACGGTCGCAGGTACCACTCACTGACGATTTCGTCGTGACACGCAACAATATCAGTTACAGTTTTTCAGGCGTGGCCGGCACCAATCCCGTGATAACACTGGCTCGTGGTGGCAACTATGAATTCCAGGTCAACCAACCCGGACATGGATTCTGGATACAGAGCGCCCCGGGCGTGAACGGTCGTTTGCCAACCACGCCCAACATATCCAGCCGGGACGTGTTGGGAGTCTCCAACAACGGTGCCGCCACTGGCACCGTGACGTTTGACGTGCCGCTGCGCACCGCGCAAGATTTCTATTACAACCTGGTGGAGATAGATCCCGTGGATCTCGTCTCGGAGTTCCGGTTCGATCAGCTCAACAATCGCTACGTGGACCAGTTCCTGGCGG
>Ga0172363_10003205_pt1 | contig 13304 bp, 13 predicted proteins | sample LakKivs2_kivu2a2_FD_114541 | JGI IMG/M metagenome (GOLD analysis project Ga0172363, IMG submission 114541) | Sediment microbial communities from Lake Kivu, Rwanda - Sediment s2_kivu2a2 | ecosystem: Environmental > Aquatic > Freshwater > Lake > Sediment | place: Rwanda: Western Province, Lake... | reverse complement strand
TTTTGCAACAGCCTGAGTAACAATAAACGTCCCCTTTAGGTTTATATCCATATTAAAATCCCATTTCTCCTCAGGCATATCAACAACATACTCCATTGAAGAAACACCAGCATTACTAACTAAGATGTCAATTGAACCAAATTTTTTTAGGGTTTTTTGTATAAGACCATCGATTTCTTTTTTGGAAGTAACATCAGCTTTTACTGCAAGTGTTTCTCGCCCAAGTTTTTTTATCTCATCAGATACATGTTTTACTTCTGCTAGGTTAATATCGCTAACAACAACATTAGCACCTTCTTTTGCTAAAGCAAGAGCAAATGCTTTACCCATTCCTCTTCCTGATCCTGTAACAATAACGGTTTTATTTTTTAATCTCATATTTTATCACCCTACTTTTTACATCTCTGCTTCTAAACCAAGATTCCTCCAATAAGTAACATCATCATCAGTCAATTGGTAAGCTTGACCTGTGATAAATCGGCCTTCGTCACTAACCAAATAAGCAACAAGGTTTGCGAGTGCTTCAGGCTCAGCTGTTACATCAATAAGTGGTGAAAACTGTAAGTAAATACCTTTATCTGGTGGTGTATTACCTGTAAGCTCTGCGCCAAGAGCTAGTTCCTCATGCTCGATATAACCAGGACACAGTGCATTTACTTGTATGTTGTTGTTTCTTACTTCACATGAAAGACTTCTAAGTAAACCTATTGATGCATTCATTGATGCAGCATAAGATGATAGATTAGCTGGTCCTGATTTAGCAGCTTTTGATGTAACGCCAATAATTGAACCAGAGTTATTATCAATCATATTTCTAAGAACTGTTTTTGCTATAAGATACATACTTTTTGCATTAAAATCTACAATAGTACCCCACTCTTTTTCAGTAAGTTTTGTTGTTTCTTTAAGTAGTGCAATACGAGAACAATTTATTGCAACATCAATTTTACCAAATTTTTCTAAAGCTAGATTAACTATTTTTTTAACGTCTTTTTCAATACGAACATCAGCATTCATGCCAATTGCATTTTTGGTCTCTGAAGCAAGTTGTTCTGTTTGTTCTTTTTTTAAATCACTTATTACAACATTGCATCCTTCTTGTGATAGTTTTTTACAAATAGCTTTAGCTATATTTCCATTGCATCCAAAAATAATCGCCGTTTTTTCAGATAATTTCATATGCCTCTCCCTTTATCTATTATCTTAGTAGGGAGGTTGTATAATATAATACCTTTTTAAATCTTAAGAAAATTTTGAATCTATATCGTAAACTGCTTGAAGGGTTATCTCAAGACATTGCCGCAATAGCTGTGGATCGATATGCTTCAAGGTATCCTCTGTAGTATGATAAAAACTTGGCATTTTTCCATCTGGTTTAAAACAAACAATCGAGGCTGAGTTTAATTTTTTCATAGCAAATGCCATTGCATCTGTAAAACACATAACACTTATCTGTTTCAGTGGTATACTTACTTTTTTCCCAGCGTTTTCTAAAATATTACAAACTTCAGGTGATAATTTTACAAAACCCATTTCTTCTTTCATATCAATGTATGGTTGGCATCCCCTTTCTCCAACAAGATCAAAATTTATGTGATACGCGTTTATGATGTTTTCAAAATATTTTGATACGAAACGTTTACTCCCACGTATACCGATTTCTTCACAACCAAATGATACAAACCATAATTCTGAATTTTTTAATTTGTTTTTTTGCTGGGAAAAGTACTGTGTTGCAGCAAGGCATACTGCAAGGGCACTTAGGTTATCATTTGCGCCGGGAACCGAAGTTTTTGATATGACTTTTGAGAAGAAAGGAATCATAACTATAGCAGCTGCAACCAAAGTAATTAAAAAAATATAATTTAGTAAAATAGGTAGTACCATAAATGTTTTTATTAGAGATAATATAAGTAATATGGAGTTAAATAGTATTGGTAAAGTCATGAATATACTTACCTTGGTACCAAGTGTTTTACCAAATGGGAACTCCCAGTTTGAGTCGTGATGACCACTTAAAATAATTATGTTTTTAGCCTGCTTCGTAGGTTTTATTTTTCCTATTACATTTGTTGATGTTTGTTTCTTAAAAAGTGGATCAATTGTTTCCACGTTATACATTTCATTTCCAATAAGTATTACAAGTGCAAAAATAGTTAATAATAATGAAATCCATGGTAGAAATAAATAGAAAGGGATTGCAAGGATATAAAGAATTACTGGCCAGTGAAACATAGCGCGATATGCACCGGGGTAACAGTAAAACTCATCAATACCTGTTTCATCACAATATTTGTTTAACTGCTGTTGTAAAAAATGGGCGCATTGTGTTTCTTCTTTGCTGCAAGGTGATCGTGGCCCTATTTCATCACAAACTTTTTTGATAAAATGAAACATAAATTCTTCATGTTTTTTTGTACATCTCATTAATCTCAAAGAATGAAACTTTATACGTTTTATTATATTTTGTTATTGTATCTGGCCAGAATGTAGATATATTTTGTTTACATTTCGTATCTTGGAACTAATCAATGGTTACTATAAAGAAAAATTAGGTGATATGCCTATGATACAAAATCAGAAGATACTAGAAGTAAATCTTTCTAAAAATAAATCTGAAGAAAAAAGTGTTCCTGAAGAAATCGTGAAAACATATATCGGTGGTAAAGGAGTAGGAGCAAGACTATTATTTGATAGAGTTAAAGCAAAAACCGATCCTTTAGGCCCCGATAACTTGTTAATTTTTGCGACAGGGCCAGTTACTGGATTAAACATATCTGGTGGTGAAAAACTTGGTGTTATTTTCAAGTCTCCTCAGACTAATATTTTTGGCGAATCGTATTGCGGTGGTTATTTTGCCCCTATGCTTAAAAAAACAGGTTATGATTTCATTATAATTAGAGGTATATCAAAAAAACCTGTGTATCTTGTGGTCGATGATGATAATGTTAGTATAAAAGATTCAGACGATTTATGGGGAAAAGATACGTTTGAAACAGAAAAAATATTAAAAGAGGATCATGGAAAAGCTTCCCAAGTAGTTTCTATTGGACCTGCTGGAGAAAACCTGGTAAAATATGCATGTATCACTCATGCAGAAGGATTTCTTCTCGGGAGAGCAGGTGCTGGAACATTAATGGGTTCAAAAAAATTAAAAGCAATTGTTGTACATGGAACAAAAAAAAGAGAAATTAAAAAACAACAAGAACTTGAAGCATTTAAAAAAGATTTTAATGAAAAGCTCAAAGATCGAGGTATCATGCTAGATGGAACCCCTGAATCATTAATGTTGACGCATTACATGGGTGCATTACCAACAAGAAATTGGACTGAGGGTGAATTTGATGGAGCAGAAGAAATTAACGTTGATAAGATGAAAGAAAAGATAATTATTAAGAGAAGAAGTTGCCAAGCTTGTATCGTTTCATGTAAAAACATTTCTGAGGTAAAAGATGGTCCGTATGCAGGGACTCATGTCAGTGGTCCAGAATACGAAACACTTTTTGCCCTTGGCTCTCTTTGCGGAAATAAGAATTTGGAGTCTATTGCAAAAGCAAATGAAATTTGCAATAGACTTGGGATAGATACCATTTCTACTGGTAATGTCATTGCTTTTGGGATGGATTGTTACAATAGAGGATTAATCACAAAGCAAAAACTTGATGGTGTTGACCTTGAGTTTGGTAATCATGAAGCAATAATTACTATGATTAACAACATAGCTTATAGAAAGGGGATAGGGGATATTTTTGCGGAGGGTGTAAAAAAAGCTTCAGAAAAAATAAAGGATTCCCAAAAACTTGCGGTTCATGTAAAAGGATTAGAACTGCCAGGATATGACCCAAGAGCGACTGAGGCAATGTCTTTATCTTACGTCACCTCGGATCGTGGTGGCTGTCATCTCAGAAGTATCGGATATAGACCCGATATAGTAGGGACAATAGAAGGAAAGGTAGAATGGGTGAAAGACTTAGAAGATTTTCATACAGTATGTGATTCGATGATATTCTGCAGGTTTGTAGCCTATCCAATTGTTGGGCCACTTTTTTGGGATAACCTTACAGAGCTATATTCCATGATAATCGAGAAAAAAATCACCAAAGAAGACTTGGTTAAAACTGGGGAGCATATAAACAATTTATGCAGATGGTTTAATGTTAGAGAAGGAATAACAAAAAAAGATGATTATTTACCTGATAGATTTATGGTCGAGCCACTGAAAAAGGGTCAATATGATGGAAAAGTTGTAAAAAAAGAAGATTTTGAAACAATGCTAAACCAATATTATAAACTAAGAAAATGGGATAAAGATGGGGCTCCTCCAAAAGATATGATTTAGACAACATACGAATAGTTAAGAGATTAGATGCAAAAAATCTCATTAATTAAAAGTGTAGGAAAATTGGCACATGCGACTTTATACTAAAAAAGAATGGTTTGTTGATGAACATGGGCGACGAGTACTTCTCCGCGGAGTTAATTTTACTGCATCATCAAAACTACCAGTTATTCCAAACGGTGCAACTCATATAGAAACCGATTTTAAGGATCATAAAAATGTTTCTTTCATTGGTCATCCTGTTTCTTTAAAAGAGGCTGAAGAACATTTTACAAGACTAAAACATTGGGGTTTTAATTGTTTAAGATTTCTGGTTACTTGGGAAGCAATTGAGCATGCTGGTCCTAAACAGTATGACAAAGAATTTCTTGATTACATTGAGGAAATTTTAAAGATCGCTGTGGAAAAAGGATTCTATGTTTTTATTGATCCGCATCAGGATTGTTGGAGTCGTATGAGTGGAGGAGATGGGGCACCAGGTTGGACGTTTGAAAAAGTTGGCATAGATTTCACAAAGTTTCATGACGCCGGTGCTGCTTGGCTGATGCAATATCGTTATGATCCAAAAGATCCTAAAGTATATCCGTCCCTGTCTTGGTCTCAGAGTAGAATCCAGTTCGGATGCGCTACAATGTTTACCTTATTTTTTGGTGGTAATATTTTTGCTCCTTCTTGTGTAATTGATGGAATGAATGTTCAGGATTATCTACAGTTCCATTACATTGATGCATTTAAACAAATCGCGGTTCGTACAAAAGGTTTGATTCATGTCCTTGGTTTTGATTCTCTTAACGAACCAACTGTTGGTTTCATTGGCTTAAAACTTGATGGATCAAATATTAATATCAAAGAGGCAATTGGATATGCTTTTACTCCAATTAATGCAATACTAACAGGAGCGGGGTTTACTCAAAAAGTGCCATTTAAAGAAGTAAAAGGCCTTGGGATTAAACAGACTCGTTGTGATGAAATAAATCCAAAAAAAATTTCATGCTGGGTTGATGATTTTGGGGATATCTGGAGAAAAGAAGGATTATACAGATTAAATGAAAACGGTGAACCTATTATAATAAATAATGATTATTTTTTCCAAAGAGACGGGAAAGAGGTTAATTATTTCCAGGATTACCTATCACCATTTATACACAGATATAGTAAAGAACTTAGAAAAATTAATCCAAATACAATAATATTTTATGAAGGTCCAGCAGAAACAATACTGAAGGGTGAGGGAATAAATTTTGTGCTCCCAAGTAATGTTGTTAATGCTCCACATTGGTATGATGTTGCTACTATGGGTCTTCATCGTTTTATGGATATTTTCAGCTATGATTTTATAGATGGGAGAATACTACTTGGAGGAAGATCAATCAAAAAAGCTTTTGTTAGACAAATAGCAGCACTTAAATCATTGGCCGATAAATTTTCTGATGGTAGTCCAACTATTATCGGTGAATTTGGTTTACCTTACAGTATTAACAAGAAAAAAGCATATAAAAAATTTAAAATTAACCCTCAAAAAGCTTGGTCATCACATACAAAAGCTCTTTCTTGGTACTACGATGCTCTTGATGCAAACCTATTAAATTCATGCCAGTGGAACTACAACCCAGAAAACTGTAATGAATGGGGTGATTTATGGAACCTTGAAGATTTTTCTATATTTTCTCGTGACCAACAAACCACTGACTGGAAAAAAAATATAGATTCAGGTGGAAGAGCAATTACAGGTTTTTGTCGTCCTCATTTCATTTATGTTGCGGGTACACCATTGAAAATGGAGTTTAACATAAAAAATAAAAAATTTTTGTTTGAATTTAATGGAGATAAATCAATCAAAGTTCCGACTGTTATTTATGTGCCAAAAATTCAGTATCCCAATGGCTATAATGTTAATCTTTCTGAAGGAAAAGTAGAAAAATTTAAGGAAAAACAAATTATAGAAATTAAAATTAAACAAAATGGCCTACATATTGTTACTATAACAAGAAACTAAAGACTAATTAACGTTTACTATTTTTTCTATTTTTACGGGCTTATTTCTTAGCTTTCTCATTATTACATTTTTTAATAATTATCAGTTAATTTTTCAAGAATATGAAATTATTTATATCGACCTAATGAATTATCTGGCAAGAAAAAAGGGGAGGTCAAAATAAATTATGGCAACAAAAGATGAGGTTTTAGATGGATTAAAAAAAGTAAAATCTAGATTAGATGATCCCGCGACAAAAGAGAAATTTAAGGATTTTACTAAAAAGATGCAGTTTAGTTTTATTGACCTTAACGCAAACTTTGTTATGGATGTGGTCAATGGAGAGGCAAAGTCATTGAAAGAAGAAACCGTTGAGAAACCGGATATAACAGTTACAATGAAAAGCGATGTTTTCCTTGGTATATTAGATAAAAAAATAAATCCTGTTACTTCTTATATGACTGGTAAAATAAAGGTTAAAGGAGCTATGAGTGATTTAATAAAACTACAGAAAATAATGTTTTAAATAAAAATAATTTCTATTTAAGGCAGGGTAAAATGTTTTTCGATAATAAAGTAGCAGTTATCAACGATAAAAGTTCTTGTTGCTTTGCAAGAGGTTAGAAAAGATGCGTAGAGTTGAATTAGGCAAAACTGGGGAAAAAATCCCGGTCATTGGGCAGGGCACCTGGGGTATTAAGGCAAGAAAATCCCGAGAGTACTATGAGCAATGGAAAAACTCACTACGGCATGGCATAGAGTTGGAAATGACGCATATAGACGCTGCGGAGGCGTATGGGCTGGGTACCGCAGAGCGGATTGTTGGAGAAGTGGTAGCCGAGTATGATCGTGATGAATTGTTTGTGACTAGCAAATTGCTTCCAACACATTTTCGTTATTCGCAAATGAAGAAAGCAGCTGAAAAAAGTCTTAAGCGCATGGGTCTTAAATATTTTGATATGTATCTAATTCATTTTCCTAATCCATTTATCCCTATCAAAAGAAACATGAAACTGTTGGAGGAACTTCTGGCTGAAGGTAAAACACGATGTATTGGAGTGAGCAATTTCTCTATAGAAAAATTCCAGAAGGCACAAGAATGTCTGAAGAAGGCAGAACTTGTCAATAATCAACTCCGTATCAACGTGGGTCGTCAACAACATATCATAAATAATCTTTCATTTTATCGAAAAAATGGTGTTACTATTACTGCGTATAGTCCTCTTGGTCATAAAGGTTTAAAAAATCTTGATGAAGAACTACGGAAAAATCTTGAGAAAATTGCAGAAAATCATAAGGCAACCATTCAACAGATAGCTATTGCATGGCTTGTAAATATTGATGGTGTAATTACTATTCCTAAGACATTTCAGCTCAAGCATGTAGAATCTAATGCAGCAGCTGCTGATATAGTTCTATCTTCCAAGGAAATGGATCTTATCACTAAGAGTTATAGCAAATGATTGGAATCTATTTTCTTTACTCTTTATTCTTTTAGAAATACTAAAATACTTCTTTTTATTTTATGATAGCTACTTGATTTGGGGTTTATAGAAGTTATGAAAAAAGAGTTTAAAGAAGGAGATATAAAAATTATAGTTGATTATGCTAAATGTACTGGTGCTGGAGAATGTGTTACTGTTTGTCCTGTAGAAATTTTTGAGGTTAAAGGTGGTAAAGCAGTCTGTAAAAATATCGGTGAATGTATCGAATGTTGTGCCTGTGTGAATGCTTGTCCTAATAATGCTATTGAGCATAGTTCTTGTTGATGTTTCTTTATCATACTTATTCTTGCGCGAAAACTTTAAATATTCAATTTGTATTGCATGTTAAATTGTAATGATTACAATTTAGTAACTATTACACAAAGGTGAGTATCTGCAAAAATATGTACAATTACTAAAACAAAATAACCTCAAGGTAACACCTCAGAGGATAATGATTCTAAAATATCTCAATACTCACCAAGTGCATCCCACCGCAGATGAAATATATTCATCCCTCAAAAAAAACATCCCATCCCTATCCAAAACCACTGTGTACAACTCCTTGGATGTTTTAAAAAAACATGGGCTAATCCAAGCCCTTACCATCTGCGGATCAGAACAAAGATACGATTTCATGCATGATATGCATCACCACTTCCTATGCAAAAAATGCGGAAAAATAATTGATATCGAAATAAAATGCCCAAATATAAAAAAAACACTAGAACAAGGACACAAAATCGATGAAGTACACGGCTACTTCAAAGGAACATGCAAAGATTGCAAAACAACGGGATGGAAAATGCCTCTCTGATGAATATATAAATGCACATACAAAGTTAAAATGGAAATGTAGTAAAGGACACATATGGGAGGCAATACCCGACAGTGTAAAGCGGGGTAGTTGGTGTTCAGAATGTGCAAAGATAAAACGAAGAAATGAATCGATAGAACCAGATATAATTTGAATTCTGAAAATAATCTGTTAATGAATTTATATTATATTTTTTCTCTGAAAGGAAATTCCCATTCTATTGTTATTTTAGGAGGCCATACTTGAATTTCAAATTTTTTTAACTCCTTTCTTGCTGCTTTATTTTCTTTGATTAGTTTTTCCATGTGCTTAATAATAGATTTTAAAGAGACTATAGATCCATCTTGATTATAACACTCATCAAACATTTTCAGTTTTGCAAGTGCTAATTCTCTATCCGTTATATCCGGCATGTGATCTATTGAAGAGATTCATTATTATATATTTATCGCTATCTAAATTAGATGCTATTTTAATGTTGGATAAAAAGAGATGATTATCCTATTGAAGTTTATGTGCAAATCTGGGTTCTGCACATAAACACCTTACTTCATGTGCAAAGCCGTACTCCTATAATAGGCATTTTAAAAGCAATAGGGTTGATTTCTTTTTATGGAAAACATAAGAGAGCTATATCCAATGTGGCAAGGCTATGAGTTTCAATCATTCTGAACGGTTGATTTTTATAACTAAAATCATATGATATTGAACAATTGTTACCCATATTTTAGATTAAAGATAAAAATAAGTTAGATTAACATTTGTTATCTGAGGATTTATAAAGGATTAGTTGTTTTTAAATTTTAATCTATGGGAGGAAAATGACTAAAGAGAAAAAATGTCCGTTAGAATGTCCTGAGTGGATTCAATTTCTTGCAACTGAAACAACCCTTAAAAGACATGATTATTATAATGAAAACCTATCACTTTTAACAAAAATAATTACGCTCTTGACATTGACAAATGTTTTTTTTGTTTTTATCTCAATCACCGCTAATTTCGTGTATGTACCATCTGATATAATACTGATATTTACAATAAGTGGTGCTATCATTCTTATTTTTGTAATAGTACATTCTTATAGAGTTTTTAAGAAATTAGAGGAAAAAAAAAAACAATACATGGACGGTACGATAAATGCCCTATCAAATATTATTTGTGCTGTACTAAAAGGGGAACTCAAAGATACCAATAAAATTAGAACAAAATACATGGATATTTGGGATAAAGAAGATTGGAAGAAATTCATTCGTAATGATGACAACTATTAAAAATATTTAAAATTTGGAGAAAAAATGGTTAATTGTAAACATTGCGGAAAAAAGATCGGCATATTAGAAAAATGGGAACGAACAAAAGAAAATACAGCAATACATACAAGATGCTCTTCAGAATATTATTCTGAATCTGCAAAAGAACAAAGAAGAATTGCAGAAATAGAAAGAGAGGCTGCAGAAGAACAAAAAGATTATGTAGAAAGAATAACGGGGAGAAATATCAAAAAGAAAGATAAGAACGTATATTTTAGTAGATTGATGCATGGAGAAACGGAAACATCTGCTAGAGGTGGTTTGGAGTCACTCCAGAAGTCAGAGCCATCTAAATTAAAATATACTCTAAGACCAAAAAAAAGAAAAACACAAAAAATACTAAGTATAAATTGGCTAGGGTTTACCTCCGGATTAATCGGTCTTACTGCCTCGGGTTTTATTGGGTGTTGCTTTTTAATTGTACTTTTTATTGGTTTAAGTTCAGGGGTTGTTTTAAATTGGGAAACCGTTGTATTTTTACTTATTCATTTCATATTTTTAGTAATTTGTATAGTAATTATGATATTGTGTACCCGAGCAATTTATCGTAGTTTGTGGAAAGAAGTATATGAATAAAAAAACGGCAAATAAATCTGAATTTCAATATGATATACAGAAATTTAGAAAAAATATTTCTAAATGTTACTAAAGAAAACTTCCAGAAAGCATAAAACTTATCCCAATTGCACCTAGAAGTTACAAAAACAGAAGCAGTATAGAAATTATAACGTTTGGAGAAGGAAAAGCATCTTTTAATTAAATTATCGATATCGCCTCTTCCGTTATCCTTATAATACAAGACTTCTATCTGACATAAAAACTGTGAAACCTATGTTCTGCGTAGAATGCGGTAAAGAAGGCCCTATATTCAGGGATGGAACTTGCATTAGCTGTTACCTTATAACACACAAATTCTCAGAAGGACCCAGTATAATAGATCTAACAATGTGCGTTAACTGCGACTCATACAAATTCAAAAACACCTGGACACCAGACCTTTTCGACGACATACTAAGAAGAACAATACGAAACACCTTTCATATAAGCAAAGAACTAAATAACGTAGAAATCACAACAGAATGTAAAAAAAAGAAAGAAACAGTGGACTGCAAACTAATAATCTCAGGTTTTTTAGACAACATGGAAGTCTCAGAGGAACACGACATAACAATACGAATAAAACGGGCAGTCTGTGATGTATGCTCAAGACAATCAGGTGGTTACTACGAAGCCATAGTACAGATCAGACCAGATAGAACCAAACTATCAACAGAAGAAATAGATGACCTAGGATCAACTGTTAGAAGCCTTGTTGAACAAATGCGGAACAAAGGCAACAGAGCCCTTTTCATAACAGATGAGGGTGAAAAACACGGTGGGCTAGATTTTTTCCTAAGTGACAAAAGCGCTGCGCAATCCATAGCAAAAAAAATCCAGGAACAATACGGTGGTGAAATCAAACAGTCATCAAAAAACGTTGGTATGAAAGACAGCAAACAACTGTACAGAATGACATACCTGATACGTTTACCCCCCTATAGAAAAGATGATTTCGTATCATACAACAAATCGTTTTACCTTATATCATCCATACACGCAAACAGGGTACGCATGGTAAGTCTGGATAGTTGGGATGAGATAGTTGTTGAAATAAAAGAACTAGAAAAAACAAAGATACTAGGCGGAAAAAACCTTATCAAAGAAATGATTTTTGTTAGCCAATCAAAAAAAGAAATCCAATTAATGAACCCAGACAATTACGAGATCTTTGAGATTAGAAAACCAAAGGAAATAAAATACAAAACAACAACAGTCCCAACAGTAAAAATAGATGACGACGTTTTTTTACTGCCAGCAAAACACAATTAAATTTTTTTATATGAACGCGTCACTTCTCGTTCTCTCAGATATCTCCCCAGCAATATTTGTAATCATTAGTTTTTCAACATCCTCTCTTTTCTTCGCATGCGCAAGCGACCACATGAGTTTAACAAAAGCAGTCTCAGGAAGCATATCCTCACCAGGTATAACACCTGCTTTCAACAGATCCCTGCCAGTGGAGTAAACATTCATGTTTATACGACCAAAAATACACTGAGAAGTCATAACAACAACAGAACCGTTCTCAATGAGTTTCTTAACTCTGGGGAAAACCTTTTCAGGGACATGACCAAGACCAGTCCCAATAAGAACAACGCCCTTACTATCAGGAATATTCTCAGGCTTCAAACCAGGATGAGAATAAACCATCACAACATCCTCTTCCATCTTATCATCAACAACAGTTTTACCAGATGCCTTCCTATAAACGCCATCGATTTTTATCTCACCAGTTTTCTCAACACGACCAATGGGTACATCATTTACAGTCTTGAAAGTGTCACGCCTAGAAGTATGGAACTTTCTAACCTTGGTGCCCCTATGAATAAAATCAAAAGAATCAGACATCTCACCATGCATAACGGCAACAACCTCACCAATATTAGACTTAGCTGCAACAGTCGCTGCAGCAATCAAATTCTGCGCGGCATCAGAAGAAGGACGGTCACTAGAACGCTGAGCACCAACCAAAACAACAGGACCAGACAAATCCTTTAACATAAAAGACAAAGCAGCAGATGTGTAACCAAGCGTATCGGTCCCATGAGGAATAACCACACCATGAACGCCACTATTAAGTTCCTTAGCAACCTCCTTAGCAAGTGTCTTCCAATGACTCACATCAAGGTTCTCGCTAAACAGCTGAAAAGCAACACGGGCCTTCACATTACAAATATCAAAAACCTCCGGCACAGCAAAAGCAAGATCCTGAGCCGAAGTAGCAGGATAAACAGCGCCAGTCCTATAATCAACATAACAAGCTATAGTACCACCAGTACCAATAACAGATATAGTCGGTTTCTTAGGATCAAAAGGAATTTCCTTAACCTTCTTTTCAGCAGCCTTATGTTTTTTTATCAAAGCAATCTCACTATCCTCATCAATAGCAATACCAATATTATAACCGTTTTTCAACTTAATATTAATGATATCCTCATCGCTGAAATCATGATGAGGCATCAAAATACCCTCGTGCCTATCCTTCTTTATAACAACAGCAATTGCATCCCCAACCTCTGCACCGATTCTCTTCAATTTATCTTCGATAAACTTTTTTCTAGGCATACTCTGTCACTAAACCATATATCATAAGTTTTTAAAGAATTATCCTTAAACCATAAGAATTTCTATATACATAAAACAAATCACTTGTAACATGCGCCTTGCAATAAAATTCGCCTACGACGGAAGAAACTTCCATGGTTACGCAAGACAACCAAACCTTAAAACAGTTGAAGGCGAACTAATAAAACAACTAATGGACCAAGATTTAATAGAA
>Ga0172363_10003204_pt1 | contig 13306 bp, 13 predicted proteins | sample LakKivs2_kivu2a2_FD_114541 | JGI IMG/M metagenome (GOLD analysis project Ga0172363, IMG submission 114541) | Sediment microbial communities from Lake Kivu, Rwanda - Sediment s2_kivu2a2 | ecosystem: Environmental > Aquatic > Freshwater > Lake > Sediment | place: Rwanda: Western Province, Lake... | reverse complement strand
AGGGTTAAATCTAAAAGGTGCTATATTTCTGCCTACTGTATAAATTCTAATCTTATCTTTTAAATCTGGGATTTGCAATAAATCTCTGTAGTTTCTCTTAGAAAAGTCGAATATCAAGACTGGAATATCTTGTTCTGCTAGATTCTTTACTAACCAATAAACTAAGTTTGTTTTTCCGTAACCAGATGAGCCGAAGATGCCAACATGAGTTAATAAACTTTCTCTATCTAACATTAAAGGATACAGTTTCTTTTTTCCGTACAAAACCGTTCCAAAACGAAGATCCCCGTTTGATACAAGTTCTTTTGATGGCGGTTCGATTAGAACAGCTTTTTTTAAATCTTCATCAGAGAACACCGCGGCTTTAAGAGTATCGATCATTTCCAGTATTCTTTTTCTGGAATCTTCATCTGCGAGTAAGTAAGCTGTCTCCAGTCTGGAAGCCTTATCTTTACCCAAAACAGGTACAAGACGTCTAATTTCGTCAGAAACGTCTATTGAAATTCTTCTATCTATCTGCATCTTACTCACCGGATTTTAACTCTTGGAATAAGTTTGCTATCTTTGATTCTGTTTGAAACTCTTCCATCAATTCTCTTAGTTCTGTGGTCAATTGAACTAGGTCTCTCCAGAATTGAACGTTCTCTCTCCTTTTCTCCATTCTTAACGTTGAAATATCCATTTTAAAATCTCTTATATCATCCATGTTTGAAAGACCTGAGAGTAGCATTTGTTTATCCCCGATATCAACATCTATTTCTTTGATTAGTTCATCGTGAAGACGTTTTCTTGTATCTAAAGCTGATTGAATCTCTGCAATTCTAGTTTTTAGGAAATCAACTCTATCAAACAGTCCTCCGATCACTTTAGGACTGACTTTTCTCAATGGCTCCAATTCTTCCTTTTCTAGAACTAAGCGGCCTGCTCCCGTCATTCTCTTTATTTCTACAGGTGCTCTCGCTTCCTTGTATATTTCACTTCTCGGCTCTCCGACAGACATTCTTGACTTTTCTCGTTCTTCATATTTATCACGTTCATCAAAGCTTCTGTAATACAAGGGTTCTTCGTCTACAGTCATGTTCATTCCATTAACAGTTAAGTATTTAAATCTTTACTTGTCTTTCGTACAAAAGACTATTGAAGACAGAATTTAAATGAATTTGTTAAAATTACAGTATACTATGTTTAAATTCCTTTTATTTTTCTATGAATCATCTGTAATGGACTTACAAAAGGTGCTACTCCAAAGGCATACAGGTTCCATTTCCAATCAAGCTTTTTAGCCATAGAAACATCGATATGCAAAGGTCTATAGTAGGGATCAGGAATAACATAAATATTACCACACCCTCTTCTTGGACTTCTATATATCATGAAATTCTGATCTAGGATATCTGAAACTTTAATCGGAAAGACAAAATCTGCAGCCCATTTATACCCTATATTTGTCTCATAAAAGGGATAAGATTGAGTTAGAAATATACAAGATGTTTCAGATCCTCTACATTTATTGCCGTTTATGTCTACAGAATCATCGATTCTTCTAAGTGGTATGCCATGATTCCCGAATACCAGACCTTCATAATTATCCTCTGTTGTAGGTTCTATATACCCTCTTTCTATTATTAATTCTGCTTTTTCTTTAGTTTCGTATCTGTACAGCGTTTTACTTCCATCTGTTAAAGTCCTAGCCATACCATGGAATTTTACAAAAAATTATTTAAAGGTAATTATTAGAGACTTGATGGGTCTTATTGTACATTTTTTTTGAACCTTTTACTGAAAAGTATAAAAACCTTTAAAACATGATTTATAAGAGTGAATACCATGGATGAAAAGATTTACACGATAAACATTAGAAATGCTATTTCAAAGGTTCCTAAGTGGGAAAAGAGTAAGAGAGGCGTAGCAGTAGTTAGAAAGTTTCTTGAGAGGCATATGAAAGGTGATGAAGTAAAAATAGGCAAATCTATTACCGAAGAGATATGGAAAGGTGGCAATCAAAATCCGCCTAAGAGTATAAGAATTCATGCTGTAATGACTGAAGATGAAGATGAGAATAAAATTATAAGGACTGAGTTGTTAGGGGTTCCGTTTCCCGAAGAAAAAGAGAAAAAAAAGGAGAAGAAAAAAGAGGAGAAAGCTAAAGAAGAAGTTAAAAAGGAAGAAACTAAACCAGAGGAAAAAACTAAAGAAGAAACTGAAAAAAAAATTCCCAAAGAAGAAAATAAAATTTAGTTAGGTTAAACATTCAGACAATAGAATGCAACTTTCCTCGTCTTAACAATTAATTTATAAAAAATAATATAATAATCATGTCTATCGTATTAACATTTGGTCTTGCAGGTACAGCAGTCATTTTAGGTTTTCTTGCAAATTACATGTTTAAAAGAACTGGAATACCAGATATAATACTACTCATAGCAGTCGGTATGATTTTAGGACCTGGTCTAAATTATGTAAATCCAATTTATCTGCAAAACATCGCAGGTGTATTCGTATCTTTGGCTTTAGTTGTAATCCTTTTTGACGGCGGCTTGAATATGGACTTATATAAGGTAATTAAAGAAACTCCTAAGGCCATGCTGTTATCCTTGATGGCATTTGTCTTCACTGCAGTTTTAGCATCTATTTTCAGTCATTTTGTTTTTGGCCTCGATTGGTTGAGAAGTTTTTTATTAGCAGTTATAATAGGTGGTACTAGCTCATCCATTGTTATTCCACTCGTTAACAGAATTAATGTTCCAGAAAAGATATCAACTATATTGAGTTTAGAATCAGCATTTACTGATGCTTTTGTTGTAATAATCGGAATAACAATAATAAATCTATTGATTGCAGGAACGGGTGAGGGTGCAATATTTACAGCTACACATGGCATATTGAGTGCATTCTCTATAGCAATAGTTGTTGGCTTGATGGTTGGTGTATTTTGGCTTAAAATCCTTAAGTATATAAAAGGGGAGTATGACGACATACTTACACTCTTCATAGTCATACTGTTTTATGCGTTTGTAGAGAGTGTCGGCGGCAACGGTGCTATTTTTGCTCTTGTATTTGGTCTTACTCTTGGGAATGGAAAATCTATCGCAAAGATTTTTAGGATGAAAGATCATACTGAAGCAGGTTTAATAATGAAAAAGTTTCAATCTGAGGTTTCATTCTTCATAAGGACCTTCTTCTTCGTTTTTCTTGGATTAATATTTACTGTAGGAAACCCTATAATTTTTATTCTAAGTATAATTCTAACTTTAGTTTTACTTTTTGCCCGTTATGCAGCAGTTTATACTGTGTCATTTAATGATTATTTCTTAAAATCGAATCAAACGATAATGACATTCATGCTACCAAGAGGGTTGGCAGCAGCTGTTTTGGCACAATTGGTCATAATATCTGGAGTTCAGGGTGTAGGGGAATTTTTGAATATAGTTATAGCCGTGATAATAGCAACAGTTTTGATAGCCACGGTTGGGAGTTTTGCTGTACTGAAAAGTTTTAAAAAATCTATAAAAGTTAAGGAAGAATTAGAAGAAAAAAAGCTTGAAGAGCAGGAAAAACTCTTAAAAAGAAAAACTCATCATTAAACAAAAAAATCTATCTGATTCGGGTTGATTGAAAATCAGGCAATTAATTTGAAAAAAAGAAAAATAAAAGTTAACACCAATCCGACTAAAAGCATTTTTATTCCAGATATTATGATATTCTTTTTTGACATTTTCCCCATAAATACTCCGAGTAAAAACAGTATAAAAAGGACTATTGCCATAGAAGAATAAATTGCGTATACAACAGAAATAAAACCAAAAATTGAAAAAATGAATGGAATTAATGATATTATTGCTATAATGAAAGGTGATAATCCATCGACTAAAGCAACCCAGAGTGTAGCGAACTTTCCTGCTCTTCCTATTATCGATTTGTCAAGTTTTTTAAGCATGGATTTTTCAAGTTTGTTTAAATTTATAATTCTCTCTACCTCTTCAGTCGCATACGCTCCATAAAATCCGGATAAACCCATTGCAACTGATGCACCTAAACCAGTAGTTATTATCCAAATGGCATTATTAGTTTCAGCAATATAGGCACCAATTATTATACCAAGAATAATCATTGCACCATCAAAACCATTCATAACAAAATATCTTCTGCTAATAGATGCTACTTTGCTTAATTCGAAATAAGTTTTAATCTTTTCCAGGAATTCTGACATAATGTTTTCATCTCAAAAAAGTTGCCGATATGTCTTGTGGGGTTCTTACTTCTTCTATTAACTTCTTACCTGCAGCAACCTCATCAACAGAATGTATTGCACCACCAAAATCTTCAATGATTTTCTTTATTATGTTGAAATGAATATCTTGTCCTTCCATAACAATCTTGACATTTTCCACATCTTTATCTATCTCTATAGTGATTATGTTTACTCCGTCAACCCCCTTGAGTCTACTGAGTTTCTTAGAGAGTTCTATTTTGTCGGGATTATGCGGTTTTAATACATCTAGGACTAATCTTCTTATCATCACATCAACGATTGTATATAATACTATATTATCTATTTATTTAATTCTTTTTCTCCAGGAACAAAAACCTATCTGATATAAATTTATTAAACACTCAACACTTTGATTCTTTTCTTACCGAGCATTCCTTTTAAGATTTCCTTCCCAATCCCAGATGATTTACTGATTCTCACTTCTTGTTTCTTCCCTACAGTAGCAGACAGCAAGTAATCGTCATTGACATAAACGTCGATATTCTTACCTTTCATTTTTGGTGGAAATTGTAATACTAAAGAATTCCCAACTTCTGAGACGTTAAAACCAACTTCAATCCCAGTCGTAGGAACTCTTGGCTCAACATCTATGTGTATACCCAGTTTATTTTCTATTTCTGTTATGTTTGCCCCATCTTTCCCTATCAATCTCCCGACGATATCATTATCCACAATAACTCGGACTTTATCCTCAGAAATAAAATTAATTTCAGCATAAGGATCGTATTTATCAATTATTTGTTTTACTCTCTGTTTAGCTAATTGTTTTACTGCAGATTCGCCTTTTTCTTCTTTAATTGGAATTACTACGTTTTCTTCTCCATAAGTGTAAATTTCATAGTATACTTTTCCAGTTTCAAAATCCCTTACTTCTACGACAGGCCTTGTCAAATCCGCTTCTGTCATCCCAGTAGGAACTTTAACAGTTAAGCTCAATTCATAAACAGCCTTTATCTCACCGTCTTTCAGGAATATGACAGTATCTACAACATGAGGTATCATCCCCAATTCAATCTTTCCAATAAACCTTTGTACAGCATCGATAGCTTCAGATGAATGAATAACACCGATCATACCGACCCCAGCCAGTCTCATATCCGCAAATATTCTAAAATGTTCTGATTGTCTTATTTCATCAAAAATGCTATAATCAGGCCTGACTAGTAGCAAAAGGTCGGCCGTCTTCGCAAAATCCCCTGCTAATGGGCCATATTGTGTTATTTCAGGACCTACTTGTAAATCTCTGGGATTTTCTAAGGTCTTTACAATTTTTCCTTGGTTAAAATAAAATTCTGCTAAAGAAGATGCAAAAGTTGTTTTTCCTGATCCAGGCGGTCCTGCGACTAGTATACCCTCTGCCCTACTATCCAATCTTTTAATTAGTTTATCAGAAAGTTTATAATCATCTAAAGTAAGTTTAACTATCGGTCTGACAACTGTAATTTCAAAACCGTCTGAGAATGGTGGTCTTGCTATAGCTATTCTGTAAGTTCCCATTTGAATGATTACTGCGCCTCCCCTTTCAGCCTCGATGAATGTATCCTCAGTTTTTCTGGCAGCTTCTATTATCTCGTAAATCATCTTCTGAACTTCTTCTCTTGTTAATGTTTTATCTCCCACTTTCTGTAGCTTGAATTGACCAGGTTTTCCTCTTTTTACCATCGGTATAACTTTTTCTTTCAAGTGAACGCTCATCGTTTCAGGAGTAAAGTATTTCTCAAAAGTTAATCCTTCAGTCTTTACCTCAGGTTCTATGTATTCTACTTTAACTCCTTCTGCTTCAGCGACTAAACCTTGAACATAGTCTGCTGTTAAAAGAGTAGCTTTCTCATCTTTAGCCACATCTCTGATTAAGGCATCTAGTCTCCCACCTTTAGCCAGTTTAATATCCTCTAAACTTGGTCTTTCTCCTGTAAACCTGAGGTCAATTTTTTTATCTTCACACGACTTTCTGATTTTCTTTAATTCATCTAACCCGACAAAACCAGGTTCTCTGCCTTTTGATGCCTGAGATTGCAGCTCATCGAGTACAGCTAATGGAATTATAACTTCTTCTAATCCTTCTATCTGCTCTTTATCTATCATCTCAGATACTTTACCATCGATTATGATTGATGTATCTGCAACAAGTTTTTTCATCTTCATATTTTTCACTTCATTTTACTTTCCCGGAGAAATTTAAATAATTATTTAAGTTTAACTGTTTTCTTTTAAATCATGCCAGATAAGTGTCCAGAGTGTGGATGTAAGAAGTTACTGTTGAATGCAGACGGTTTAGTCTGCACTAAATGTGGTTTGATTATTTCTGAAAATTATTTTTCTGGAAAAATGTTGATTTAAAGAGTTATTGCAATTAGATTTAAATCTTTAACATTTTAGATTTAATAGTGATAAATCATGGGATTTTTAGACCGATTCAGAAAAAAAGGAGATAAAAAAACTGAAAATAAAGAGGAAGTTAATAAACCTGTTACCGAATTAGAAAAAATGTGCGGAGATGCAGAATTATACAACGATTTAGGCAGAATGTTGCCTTTGAACCTAAATTCAGCTATTAAAATTCCAACTAATGACAATCCATCGGCAAGTGAATTAAGAAAATATGCGGCACAACTGAAAAATAAAGGAGATATACAAGCAAGAAATTTTTATGATTTAGCTATGGCAAAGGCCTTAATGGAAGGAAATCAATCAGAGATTCAAACGATTTATGATGAACGCAAGGAATCAGCATCTAGCGAACCATATGCAGGAATTATGCGCGACATCGGCAGAGCAATAAAAGTTACCACAGAATTTTATGCTAAGCAAGCAGAACAAAAAAAGAAAGAAGCAGAACAAAAGAAAGAAACAGCTTAGGATCAGTTATTTTATTCCTTTTATCCATTCATCTAATTTCTTTCTTGCTTCATCATCGCTAAATTGTTGAGGCGGATGCTTCATTAAATAAGCTGAAGGATATATTAAAGGACCACCAATTCCTCTATCCAAAGCTAATTGAATCAACCTTATCGCTTCTATACTAGTTCCACCAGAATTCGCCTTATCATCTACATCAAGTCTTAATTCCATGTTGAAAGGAACTTCGGCAAACATTCTCCCTTCAATCCTTATGAATGCTAACTTTCTATTACTTAAGAATGGAATGAAGTCACTCGGTCCCACATATATGCTCTTATCATTCAACCTTTTAGATAGCTGACTTTGAACTGCTTCTGTCTTAGATATCTTCTTACTTTCAAGTCTATCTCTTTCCAGCATGTTCAAGAAATCTGTGTTACCGCCGACATTGATTTGATAAGTCTTGTCTATCGTAGTTCCTCTATCCATACAAAGTTTAGTCAATACTCTGTGAACGATCGTCGATCCGACTTGAGATTTAATATCATCTCCAATAACAGGTATCTTCTTTTCTTCAAACTTCTTAGCCCATTTTTTATCAGAAGCGATGAAAACAGGCATACAATTAATAAAAGCACAATTTGTCTTCAGTGCGATATCAGCCCAGAATTCGGTTGCTTTTTGGCTTCCTACTGGAAGGAAGTTCATCAAGATTTTTGTCTCTGTTCTTTCAATTTCTTCTATCGATTCTTTCTCTATCTGTTTTATTGACTTAGTTTGCTTGATTGGTTTAATTTTGTTTACGACATAAATACCGATACCGTCTAGAATAGGACTTTCTTTAACTATAATATTGTCGACACCAGAAACACTCTTAACCCAGTCAACTTCGTTTGGTTCTACATAAATAGCTTCTGATAATGGTTTACTAACTTTATTCTCACCGATATCAAAAGCAGAGACAAAATCAATATCTTCTATTCCATAACTACCGATTTTTTCATGCATCAAGCCGATTTCAGATTTATTCTTTTTGTAGAATTCTATTCCTTGAACCAAACCAGCAAAACAGTTTCCAACTCCTACAATACCGATCCTAATTTTTCCCATAATATCACATTCTTTTTTGTTATCAGAAATTTAAAAACTTGAGTTTATAGCATTTACTATGATTTATTGGTCATCTTTTTTATTATCTTTTCAAGGCTTAATTCCTGTTCTTTTCCGATTTCCATATCTTTAAACTTGAATTTACTTTTTTCTATTTCTTTTGGTCCGACTACAAGAGTGTATGGTATGCCAAGCTTATTAGCAAATTCAAACTGTTTTGATAGATTTCTATTCATCAGGTCTACTTGACAAGAAATTCCGTTACTTCTCAACTCTTGAGCGATTTTTATCGTATCGTTCTTTACCTCTTCGTTAACATTAGCAACGAAAACTTTAACGTTTGTTTTTGGTAGGTCGAACATCTTCTCTTGTTTCATGACTTCCACAATCCTCTCTATACCCAGAGAAATTCCTGTGGCAGGTGTTGGTTTTCCTCCGAACAATTCTATCAAATCATCGTATCTTCCGCCGCCAGCTAGACTGCCAATATTCTTACCCGAAGTATCAACTATTTCAAATATCGGCCCTGTATAATAATCCAAACCTCTGGCTAAGCTGAAATCTATGACTATCTTGCCTGTGAAATCATAATTCTTTGAGAACTCAACTATATTTTTCAATTCTTCTAACCCTTGAGAGCCAACAGTACTCTGAAGAATTTTTTCAGCTTTTTTAATCACTTCCTCTGGAGAACCTTCAATCATAATCAACTCGAATAATTCTCTAATCTGCTTTGGTTTCAACCTTGTAGCCTTTAATTCATCTCTAACAGTATCTTCACCGAACTTATCCAGTTTATCTATCGCCCTGAACACATCGTATTTTTTCTTTTCTGGAGCATTGACAAAATCCATTAAGGCTGATAGAATTTTTCTGTTGTTTAATTTTATACAGAACTTTTTGAAACCCAACGCTTTTAGTGAGTAGACTGCTACAGCAAGAATTTCAGTATCTGCTTCCATGCTGGAGCTCCCGACAGTGTCGACATCACATTGCCAGAATTCTCTGAATCTATCCTTTCTGATTTCCTCGTATCTCCATGCTCTAGCTATACAGTAACGCTTAAATGGTTTAGGTAGTTGAGGGTTGTTAGCTACTACTCGAGCCATAGGAACGGTTAAATCGAACCTTAACCCCAATTCTCTCTCAGACTTGTCTTTAAAATAATAGATTTGGTCTTTGATTGCATCTCCGCCACTGCCCTTTGCAGCTAGTAATTCAAAATTCTCGAAAGCAGGAGTTTCAAAAGGACTGAAGCCGTAGGCTTCGAAGACTTTCTTCAACGTGTTTATTACAAATTCGCGTTTAATCATTTCTTCTGGTAGGAAATCCCTAGTTCCTCTTGGGGTTTGGAATTTTTCTGACATTATTATCCCTTTAAGATTTCTTTTAAACTTTTTAATAAATAATCGTTCTGTTTTTTATTCAAATAGAATTAGGTGGGAAAAAATATCGTTGAAATCAAGCAAACCATACTGAGAAGAATATTATATATTAGACTTAACATTTACGGGCTTTAATCAATTCTTTTTGTTTTAATTCTGATTCTTTAATCTTTATTACCTTCATGACATCTAACAAGGCATAAACCTCAGAAATTTCATTAGCAGGTTTATCATGAATTGGATTCAACTTTCTAACCCCTTTTCATTTCATCGGAATAATCTTCCCACTTTCTAATAACTGAAGGAGTTTTTGCCCTAAAATTTGAGCATGTTAAGCTGGAGTTGGTTTAAACAAATTTTTGTGTTTTTCTTTCACTCGATCCCTGAAATTTTTAATATGCTGATACGACTCGCAAAACAATGATTTTTCAACCTCTTTTACTAATAGTCCGTATTCATCCGTTTTTTTCAAAACAGGCATATTAACCGGATGAGACCAATTAAAATCTACTTCGAATGTCATATACATATCTGGCCCCTCTTTTCCATCCGTTCCTTTCAAACAAAGAATTCTACCTATACAGCTCTGCGGGGATAAAAGGCCAGGCTCCTTAATCTCTATGGTTCCATCCGGGCATACGCACTTCTCATAACTACCTCCATTTACCCCCAAAACATCCGATATAGTTCTAGCAACATCATCTATCGATATAGGTGCAGAAAAGTGCATTTTATAAGGCACAGTCAATCACCTCATTCCAGAATTAATTAATACCCTAGGAAAAGCATAAAATTCAGTCATTAATAATCATAGATATTTTAAAATTATTTAACACTTCCATTAATAATATTGGTCTTATATATTCAATTTTATCCACAGGTTTACAAAAAAAAACGATAATTAACTATACTTTTTTGAGCCATCTACCTTCGACGAATTTTTTAACATCTTCTGATTCACTGGGTTTATCCTCATCTGTGGGTTTTTTGATGTGTTCAATACTTTTTTTAACTGTTTCAATTTTAGTCGAAATATCCATACAACCCACTTTTAATTGCATCAATCCATCCCCTCTGTGAATTAATTCTTTTTTATTTTTGTACATATTGAAATAATTATCTTGTCTAAAGGAAGAGTAAGTACGGTATAATCCGAAACCAATTGAAGCAAAGTTCCATACTGTTAACGCAGCTAAAAGAGGGTTAGAGATAGTACCTCCTCGGTAAGATGTCAAATTGTTAAGATCAAACAATGGTAGTATAAGTTGTTTGAATCCATCTGAGGCCGTTCTCATACCATAGGCAGGTAAGGCCAATGCACAATTAAAGAGAAAGAAATCTAACGGCCAATCAACAAGTAAAGTATAACCAATAAATTTGGATGGAGATAACACAGTTTTTTTAGTAATATCTCTATAATGGTGCTCTGTAGTTTCTCTGATATCTACATTATACTGGTTTATCTTGTTTATCTCTATGAATTTAACTGGACTAAGGCAAAATTCATTCCTTTTATCTTTTGTCGTATACACATCAGGTTCTGGAATTAATAGGCTCGGGGGACATGCTACATGTCTTTTGGCTGTTTTTTCGGGTAATAAACCAGTTTTTGGACCAGGATTAAAAATTTTTACTGGAATCGGTATGGATGGTATAGAAAAATCTTTATCAGGATACAAATATAGCATCCCATCTTTTAACTCCTTATTTGTCGATAAATCTAAACACTTATTCTTTACTTTTGGTTCAAACTTTACCTTAAAGTCGCCATCGATTGTTATTGGTGGTTTATTTGGGTCTAGCGTGCTAGGCTTGGCAACATAATAAAACGGAAGCTCATTAAATTCATGGTCTTTTAAAATTTTATCAGTCCTTAAGATAGTAATAGAAGGTCTATGGGTAGTGATATCATTTAAAACTCTAATCAATTCTACTTCTTTTTTAGACATTTGATATGAAAAATCAAACCCGTAATTTTGAACATACTTTTTAATACGAACCTGAGTATTCCCACGAGCCAGTCGATATAAAAAATGCTTATAATCGTCTAAATATTCTTTGAATACATATGGCCAGACATTTATTGTTTCAATATATCGGTTGTTTTCGTCTGTTATTTCGACTGGTTTAAAATATTCTGCTGCCTTTCTCAAAAAATAATCAACAGACATTACATAGAGAGGTGATGATGCATTTTCACTTGGGTCTTTCCCCTCTGACAAATTTTTTTTTCCTAAAGCCTTTTCAACGATGGTTTTTTCAGATTCGTATAACAATTTTTTGTTATTCATTGAGTTATATTCTACCGTAACTTCTAAATTGCCCTTAATGTATAATAAACCCTTATCTAAAGACACTTCAGTTCCATCATTGATTTTTAATATTCCGTAGGAAATTGGAATGCTCATCTCATCTGTTTTGAATTGAATTTCAAGATGGTTGGTGGATATAACGCTCGATTGCACTGACGGATATAAATCATAATATAAGTTCATTTCATTGATTCGAGTGGGTTCAATATATCCTTCATATTCCTTTACTATTTTTTTAAATTTTTTTTCTATTTTATTTCTTCGAATATGTGAGAACATATAAAATTTCCTGAGTTTTTATTTTCTATCGATTTTTCATTCATTCTCCACAGGAATTAATTCAGCCTCCCCAAGTTTGTATAGTTTAATACCACCTGTTAAATGGGATATTTCTATATTACTGCAACGTTTAGATGTGTAATTACCTACTTGAATTACAGGATCTCTATGGAATATTTTATCTACCATAGATGATATGTTAACTATAGGTTTTCTGGGTTCTCTTGTTCTCGGTCTTTCTAATTTCACTGCATATTTGATGGGTTTGGCAACATTTATTGCTCTCATTCGTTGCAAATCTTCTGGACTCATTTCAATATGCGTAGTTTCAAGAATTCCATCAAGACTTTTAAAATCAATTATGGCAATAAATTCTTCTGTAGTCGGTTCTGCTATTAAGTTTTCAGTTGAGCATTCTACTGAAGCTTTTAACATAATTTCATTTAAAACTTTCCCATCAGAACTCTTGGTTTTTATTACTGCATTTTTATAAGGAGTTATAATGTTACAATCTTTAACCCCACTTTTAACATATGTTTTAAGAGGTAAAAATTTTGGTTTTGACATGTTTGCATAAAGAATATTCGATTCACTTGGACAAAAAATAAATGATTGTATTGGAGGTAATTTTTTAGTTATGATCGTGCTACCATCATGCATTGATGCGATAAAAGGCTCTTCTGGTAATAATTCTATGTATAATACTTCTTCTATAATCCTAGGAGTTTGAATTAAGTTCTTGGCATAAGTATCTTGTTCTAGATACCTTAAAGTTTCCATTTCTCAACCACCTCGATATTTTATTTTAATAGAATAAGAGCATAAAATCTCTTCATTAATAAAAATAGATAAATTTAAATAATTAAAGACTATGATTAATAACAATGACCAACTATATACACATCATACCTGTTGGGTTAGAAAAAGATAGGTCAATTTATTTACTTCAAAAATTTCCACCTTTCAGAGTCTACCTCTTAAAATACAGAAACGAAACTAAAACAGATCTAAAGTATTACGAATTGGCAAGCAAAATACATAAAGAAATCGAATCTTTAATCATGTTAGCTGAAAAAAAATATGTAACGGTTTCTTATGAAAATTTT
>Ga0172363_10003203_pt1 | contig 13308 bp, 8 predicted proteins | sample LakKivs2_kivu2a2_FD_114541 | JGI IMG/M metagenome (GOLD analysis project Ga0172363, IMG submission 114541) | Sediment microbial communities from Lake Kivu, Rwanda - Sediment s2_kivu2a2 | ecosystem: Environmental > Aquatic > Freshwater > Lake > Sediment | place: Rwanda: Western Province, Lake... | reverse complement strand
TTTGTAAAAGACTGTTCAAGATCTGTTCCCGGTGCCAGCATCGACTGCAGGGCATGAGCCTGAAGGATCCTTTCTCCTGCCCGCCTGCTGATGCCAAGGTCCGCCGCCGTTGAGGTTGCGCCATCTTCCCAGTAAGGTGTCAGATCCCCGCTGACAATGGGAATCTGTTCTTCATAGCGGTCGATAAATGAATGATACAAACGACTGTTCGTACTGATAATAATCTTCGGCCATTCATATTTTTCATTCCATTCTTTCACCCTGTCGGGAAGTCGCGGATCCGGATGGCCGTTATCGCCACCGACCTCATAGCGGAGCATGGCAATATCATAGGGGAAATTCCTGTCATTGAGATATTCAAGGAAACGCGGAACCTCTTCAAGGCGTGCATCCTGTTCCCAGAAATAGATATATGCATCGGAAGCCATCCATGTCAGCACCTTATATTCTCCGCAGGGGCCAAGCCAGAAGAATGGCTGATCCGCCCAGTGATACAGGTATCCCAGCCTGTGGTTATTGTTAGGGGCCATATTCAGGAATCTTATTCCCTGGTTAGCCATGGCAGTAACCAGTCCCCAGGAATAACCCGGAACATCAGAACCCAGGGCGGTTATAACAGGCATACCGTACTTATTTTCAAACTCTTTCGCCGGTTGCATCAATTCAAACAACTCTTCATCCGTGGCCAGTCCGGTCAGTAGGTGGATATAGAAAGCATCGAGGTGGATTGATTGATCCTTAAGTGCACGGATAAACTGGTTTCTTTTCTCTTCTGAAGCTGTCCGCATGAATTCATCCACTGCCCACATTCCTTCGGCGTGCCATCTGAACCTTGCTTCGTCAGGATAATCCTTTGTTTTTTCAATCAGGTCGAGTGCCTGGTACAAATAGTTTATCTGCATTTTAAGGACCTCCTCCTGCGTATGTGTAAACCCTATATCAAGGTGTGTCTGGTGGATCAGATGCACTTCCCAGTGACGCACGGGTTTAATTATGTTGGATGCTGATGCAATGATTTTTCCTCCAGCTGTTAACCGGATATCCAGCTTTTCCGTGTCCTTAACTTCAGGGATGTTTATTTCGATGATTTGCCTGCCGGTGGTCAGACGGACCTGTTGTACCTCTCCATTCACAAGTACTTCCGCGTCCATATCATTACCTGCGTGAATGATATCCAGGTCCAGAGGTCTCAGCAAGACGCTGTCATTTTTTATAAGTACCGGCCAGTCGCTGACGTTGTGAATGATTGTTTGCGCTCCGGGTGTCCCCGGTATGGTTCCCCGCGGTGCTTCCATCGTTATTGCATCCCAGAGGGCCCATGAGCCTTCCACGGCAGCTATCCTTATAATATTCTCTCCTTTAACAAAAGATGATGAGGGAATGCTGAAGTGCACAAGCTGCTCCCTCCCGGAGCTGTCAGGGGCAGACATGAGCCAGTCGTTGTTACCTTCCCCGGTCTGATGTTCATAGATCATCTGATTCACCTGTACCTGTATTCTGGGAGGTTTGAAAGAATGGGTATCAAGGAAGTCAATGGTCAGGATGAAATCCCCATCTTCTGGAAATGATCTCAGGTAAAAATAGATCTCAAAAGGCTGTCGTGCTTTACTGGCCCACATATCCAACGGGCCGGGAAGTATGTAAGGCCAGCTGTTTGCAGGATCGGTGACACCCACCAGGTGTATACCCGGATAGCGGTATTGATGGAACCCGTATGGTGCAAGCCAAAATTCTGCATTGTTATTGTCTGATTTGCCAATTTCCCATAAGAGGATGTTTTGCTGTCCCGGAACATATGCGGCAAAAGAGCCTTGCCCGAAAAGGATCAGCGAGCAGATGACAACGAAATGGCGAATGTATTTCATGGGGCAAAAATAAAGAGGTTCAAGGAACGTGAGTCGTGAGTCGTGAATCGTGAATCGTGAAATGTGTGCGTGAGGTCTGTGAGTGGACAAACATTCGCGAGCGGAATATGATTGTGTCCCTGCGGCGGCGAGCAATCGTGAATCGGAAGAAAGGGTTTCTGGTTCCTGGTTCTTCTTTCTTCCTAATAGCCTAAAAACCTTCAGCCTAAAAGCCTATCTTCCGACTTCAGACTTATTCCGTAACACGCTAACACGTAACACGAAAACAGTTCCTTTTACTCACTATTCACTACTCACTTTCTTCCTAACCGCCTAACAGCCTTCAGCCTTTAGTCTAAAGACAAAAGATAAAAGGATAAAGATAAAAGTGTTTCAGTTTCTCACTAAATACTTGTTATTCTTCTATTTAAATGTTAATTTCTTTATATCCTTACTTTTCTCTTTTAACTCTTGTCTTTTATCTTTTTTCAATCCTTTCTTCCTGACAACCTTCATCTTAACATCCTTCTTCCGACTTCTGACTTATTCCGTAACACGCTAACACGCAACACGCAAACAGTTCCTTTTACTCATTACTCACTACTCACTTTCTTTATTTCCGATTCACGACTTTGAGTGCCTCTTTACGGCTCAGGTTTGACAGCTGATGGCTGTTTACAAACCCGATGACCGTTTCAGGATCGGTTTTTGAATATTCCCTGAGGACCCACCCTATGGCTTTCCGTATCCAGAAGCTTTTGTCACCGGCCAGTTCGTTTATAAAACCGAACAGCAGCCCAGTATCTGTAGCATCCCTGTATTTCAGCTGGAAGAGCAGGCATGATCGCTGCAGCCAGATGTTGCCTGAATCCATCCATTTGCGGGTGCAGGGAACAATGAGGTCAGGATGTCTCTTAAAAGTAGTGCCGATCAGCCAGCTGGCGATACCATCTACGGTATCCCACCACGACTTATGCAGAACCATGTATTCAATAAGATCTATAAAAACCTCATCATTTTTCCTGAGGTATTTATAGAATATTTCCACCGCACAGTACTGGAGTTCTCTTTCTTTCCACTCCCATGCTTCCCTGATGACCGCTGTAAACTCCCTGTTCGCTGGCAGTTTATAAGTTCTTATATGATTCCCCAGGATATCTCTGCGCACAGGGGTCTTGATACCATAATAATCGAACTGTCCCTTCATGTAGGATTTCATGGCGGCCGCATCACCGGTATCTCGTAAGGCTTCAAATTTTTCTATCAGGGGGAGTAAGTAATTATCTGACATGACAGAAAATAATCTTTGAAGTGAAGATAGTTATTCCCGGGTTATAAATCTTGACGATACCAGTGATTTTGACTTTTAATCCTGAACCCGGAACTTTTCACCCTGTGGAATGCTGCTTTGAAGCCCCGCCGTAAGCGGGATTCCACAGGGGAACCTGGAACTTTTCCAACGATCAGGCGTCAATATTGGCATACTTGGCGTGTGTCTCGATGAATTCACGCCGCGGGGGCACCTCATCACCCATGAGCATAGAGAAGATCCTGTCGGCTTCGGCAGCACTTTCGATGGTCACCTGGCGGAGGGTACGCTTTTCAGGATTCATGGTAGTCTCCCACAGTTGTTCGGCGTTCATCTCCCCGAGGCCTTTATATCTCTGCACATGAATCCCTGAGCTGTCACCGCTCCCGAATTCCTTCAGCGTCGCCAGCCTTTCCTCCTCCGTCCAGCAATATTTTTCCTGTTTGCCTTTTTTAACAAGGTACAGCGGTGGGGTGGCAATATAGATATACCCTTCCTTGATCAGGTCCTGCATGTACCTGAAGAAAAAGGTCATGATGAGTGTGGTGATATGGCTGCCGTCCACATCTGCATCGGTCATGATGATGATCTTATGGTAGCGTAATCCTCCGATATTCAATTCCTTGGTGTCCTCCTCGGTACCTATGCTGACACCCAGGGCTGTGAACATGTTCTTTATCTCCTCGTTCTCAAATATCTTGTGCATCATGGCTTTTTCGACATTCAGTATCTTCCCCCGGAGGGGCAGGATAGCCTGGAAATGCCTGTCCCTTCCCTGCTTTGCTGTTCCTCCTGCCGAATCACCCTCGACAAGGAACAGCTCTGATATTGCCGGATCTTTTTCAGCACAATCAGCCAGCTTGCCCGGCAGGCCGGAGCCTGAAAGCACATTCTTCCGTTGCACGAGTTCACGTGCTTTACGTGCTGCATGCCTGGCCGTAGCTGCCAGGATAACCTTATTGACGATATTACGGGCGTCCTTCGGATTCTCCTCCAGGTAGTTTGTCAGCAGGGTGCTGACAGCCTGGTCGACGGCACCCATCACATCGGAATTACCCAGTTTTGTTTTTGTCTGTCCCTCGAACTGCGGTTCCTGCACTTTAATAGATATAACAGCAGTCAGTCCTTCCCTGAAATCGTCCCCGTTGATATCGAATTTAAGCTTTGCGAGCATCCCCGATTTCTCAGCATAGGTCTTAAGCGTTCTGCTCAGCCCCCTGCGGAACCCTGCCAGGTGTGTCCCTCCCTCAATGGTATTGATATTGTTCACATAGGAATGGATATTTTCCGTAAAGGAATTATTATACTGCATGGCGATCTCAACGGGGATTTCATTCTTCTCTGTCTCAATGTAAATTATCTTTTCAATAAGCTTTTCCCTGTTGGCATCGAGCAGCTTTACAAACTCCCTGAGTCCTTCCTCTGAATGAAAAGTTTCGGTACGATAATCATCGTGATGAGATCCGTTACCATTGCCATTCTCTTCTATTTCCCGCTTGTCAGTTATCCGGAGCTTTATGCCTTTATTCAAAAAGGCCAGTTCGCGTAACCTGGAAGCAATGATCTCGAAATTAAAATCAGTGGTGGTAAAAATAGTATCATCAGGAACAAAGGTGATGATGGTACCTGTTTTGTCAGTTGTCCCAATAATCTGAACATCGGCCAGTGGTTTACCTTTGGCATATTCCTGGACATAGATCTTCCCATCCCGGTGTATCTCTGCCCTGAGCTTGTTGGAGAGACCGTTCACGCAGGAGACACCCACACCGTGCAATCCTCCTGAAACCTTATAGGATTCCTTGTCAAATTTCCCGCCTGCATGGAGCATGGTCATGACCACCTCAAGGGCAGATTTCTGCTCTTTTTCATGAAAATCAATAGGAATACCCCTGCCGTCATCTACCACGGTCACGGAACCATCCTCATTTATGGTCAGATCAATAAACTTGCAGTATCCCGCAAGTGCCTCATCGATAGAGTTATCAATCACCTCATAAACAAGATGATGCAATCCCTTGACGCTGACATCCCCTATGTACATGGCCGGCCTTTTCCTGACTGCTTCAAGTCCTTCCAGCACCTGTATGCTGTCTGCCAGGTATTCGCCTGCTGCAGCTGCTGTTTTCCTGAGCTGCTCCTCCTGTAGTTCCTCTAAGTTCTCTTCACTCATCATACTATGAAATTTAATCATCCACTATATAAATGCAACCAAATATTATTGTGGCACCTTTCGACTCAAATATGAAAGAAATGTTGTTAAATTTTTACTCCGTTCACTGTTACGGGAACGGTTTCTCATGCATTGAGCCCTGTAAGTATTCCTGCCTCTGCCGATCTGAATATAATTTGTTGAAATTCAATAAATTGCGTTCAGATCAAAATTTGCGATTTTATACGGTAAAGATACGAAATTTTAGGCAATGATTTCCTACAATCCTGTTGAAAATCATGTAATTATTAACAAACATTTAACACTGTCAAATTAATATAATACCCTATTGTCAATAACGTGCATTTTAAAGGATTATTTTTAATGCCATCAAGGTATCTCAAAGTGAACTTTCCTATAAAATAATTGTTCATTTCTTTTGCTTCTCCAAAAGTGTTAACCGACTGAGCCGGTAAAATGTAATGAAACAATTTTTGTTTCTTAAGAAAAATGAACCAAAGAAAATCCTGTCTGATTGGCGCAGCCAGGAAGGGAGCCCAGAATTTTGAAAAGTGAGTGGTGAGTAGTGAATGGTGAGTAAAAAGAATTGTTAGCGTGTTGCGTGTTTGCGTGTTACGGGTAAAGAGATAAAGCGAATAATGGAATAAGCGGATTTAGGGAAAAACTTGAATCTAACATTTTCCGCTTAGACCCTTTCCACTTATTCCCTTATCCTCTTTCCCGCTTTTCCGCTTCAACGCATTAACGCTTTTACGTATCAACCCTTTTGACCCGACAACACGTAAACCCGTAAACACGGTACAATTTTATACTTCTCACCCTGTGAAATGCGTAGCAATTCTGCCTGCAAAATTATTTCTTCTTACTGCCTTATTAAGATTCCCTGTGGTAACTCCATAAAGTTTTTCAGGATCTGTATCCAGTATCACGTCTATGCTATTGATGATCAGCCTTTTAATGGCTTCCTCCACGAGCTTCTGATATTCACCAGTTCAATAACTTTTTTACGGGGTTTAATGCGATATGTAAGAATGGTTAGTCGATTAACAGGTCCGCGGTATAAATTTTTGCCCCGGACAGACTTTTGAAGCATTTTTTGATTCTCACTAAGCAGCGATAAAAAGTGCATTGTTCCCTGGACATATGCTCTTACTTCTTTTTCTGTCCAGTTTTCTTCCAGGTAGCGAACTATTCGGGCAAAACCTTTTTCAGCCCTGACAGACCAGACGATTCTCAAAGCCACTTTTTATACTTAGCCATTACCTGCTCATGCAGGATTGATTCACCCTTGTCCAATTGAGAAAGACCTTCTGCTATTTCTGCTCTTTCTTCCTCGCTGATAGTATCCCACCAGTCGGGTTCCTCCTGTTTTATAGACTCTAACCTGGATAATGTGTTTTCATCTTCGAGATTCGATATCCAGTTTATCAGATTTATTTTTCTCTCTGTAAAATCCATTATTCTCATATTATTGTCTTTTACAAAATTAATGATTTAAAACGTATAAGAATGCTACCTGTCAGATTACCTTCTGTTAATGACAGTCAGGTGTATTTATCGCACCTGAGATTGCATGTTTTTTTTACTGCCTGGAGATGAGGTTTGCAGGAAAAAGGCGTTGCTTCTGCCCCGGGTAAAATTTATGATTCCAGGTGATTATGGCTGGGAACCTGCAAGTTTCCTCTGTACCTCGCACTAATTGGATTCGGGATAATTGATTTTTAACACAGGGATTGACAAATACGTTTTTTATTCATAAATTGATATTTGTTTTACTCTCAGGTATTTTGTTCTCAGGATCAGTTTCACTGTTGGCTGACAGACATTTTGGACTCACCGGGTATTGATTTTTACTAAAAGCATGCAGCTGCATGTTCCCAGAATTGTTCAGGAGGACTATTAAGCTCATGATTTTAAAAAATCTCGATACAGAGCCAATACTTATAATGTAATGAATTCAAGGACAGGAAGTTATCTATTTCTCCTTGTTGCCATGCTGTTGATTTCTCCAAACAGCTATAACCAGGATTATATCCCCTTTAATTTCCAGGATGGGATCTGGATTGAAGAGGAATTTTGCAAAGGTGATATGATTAACAGACAATTATTTTGCAAAGGAGACACCCTGATAAATAACCAAACCTATAATAAACTATATGAATTCACCATTAGCTTTTATGAGCCAGGTTATTACCCGGATACTATTTTCACACATTATGTGGGTGCAATCAGAAACAATGAATCAAAGCAGGTTCTTTATAGGAGCACCTGGGATACATCTGATATAATTATTTATGATTTTAATCTGAATTTGGGGGACACTATTGATCTTGCTGACGGAAAATTTATTATTACAGATATTGATTCTGTTGAATATTGTGGACGGTATCATAAAAGATACATTGAATCATTAAGCTTTCCATTTTTTCCAATAGTTTTAGTCGAAGGTATTGGATTTTCAAATGGTTTGTTGGGTTATTATGGATATTTCGGTAATGGTGAATATTATAATCAATTAATCTGTTACACTGAGCGGAATAACCGGCAATGCGCTGATTGCAAACTATGGCTGGAAGAAACGGAATACATACCCATGTTAGGCAATACAAACCAGTGGTATGTATTATACTCTCCTGAAGGTGCATATACTAATATTATCACGACTAAAGGTGATACACTGATCAGGAATAAAACATACAAAATACTTGGTTATCAGCATATTGCCAATATTCCCGGATTTATAAGGGAGGACACTATTGAGAGGAAGGTCTATATGCTGCCCAATTCAATCAAAGACACCTTTGAGATCGTCTACTTTGATTTTTCATTAAATGAAAATGACAGCATCCTTTTATACAGCACAGATTATGATTCGCTCGGGTATTTCAGGGTTGACTCAGTCAGGAATATATCCACTTTAGCCGGCATACGGCGGGCAATTTACCTGAACGATTTAAGAATATTCCCTTATTGGACTACTCCTGTGTGGGTTGAGGGAATTGGGACTTTGGGTACCATTGATTGCCGGGAATGTTGGCCGGAATTCGAAAAAGGAGAATTAAACTGCTTTTATAAGGATGGAGTAAAAATCTATCAATCCAAATTTTCCAGATCCCTGGATACCTGTATCATCGGATGGAGCGGAGTTGATGATTTTGAGTCTAAGTCTGTTGTTGTTGTTTATCCTAATCCTGCAACCTCGGAAATCAACATTAAGCTGAAAAATGATCTCCCTTTTAAGGTTTACATCTTTGATCTGTACGGGCGGTTATGCCTGGAAGGAAAGAATCGGACGAAAATTGATCTGAATAATCTTAGCAATGGCACGTATATTTTAAAAGTCCTGGTTCAAAATAAGACTCACACCCAAAAGCTTGTGATCATGAAGTAGCAGTTGATGGGAAAGTAAAAAAGGGGTAGCGACAGACCTATTAACCGTTCAGGATATTAAATGATGCATTATCCTGTGACTTCCGGTGAAAACCCCCCATAAAAACACAACGGGAAAACTGGCAAAGAAAGAATTAATCCTTAATCAGGAAGTAGAAAAAGGTGGGACTTTGCAGTAAGATTTTTGCAGGAAGCATGACCTGTTTATGCATTACTTCCACCGGAGACTGAGGCAAGGGAATTTTCTTTGCCCGCAATGATATCCTTTGCGATTACCTGACATATATCATGCAAGTGTTCATAGTCTGGTTCCTTCACCCAAAAGATCTTTTTTAATCTCATGGTATCAGACTGCTGAATCCTCCGTGAAACCTCTATTTCATTCACCCATAGATCCTTTTCCCTGGCATAACCGATAATGGTCGTCCAGGTAAAACTGAAATTCAATGAAAGAAAGATCATATCCGCAAGGTCTTTTGCTTCATCACGAGGCAGAGCGCAGACTTTATTACTCAGGATATTCTGCCATGAATCAATGCGGTGAAAAAATCCGGCAGCCTGAATTTCTCCTGCATGAAACAGAACATCATTGATAAATTCAATTTTCAGACTGTGGTTGCTGTGATGAATATAAATCCTTGCAAAGTCTTCGCTTAACAGAGATACTTCTGTTTCCGGATAATTTGTCTTTATCCGGGAAAGGATTACATCCGTCAGTTTTTTAAAATCAATGTTCCTGTTTACAAACAGGTCAAGATCATCAGAATACCTGTGATGGAGGTAATGTCTTCCAAGAGCAGTACCACCTGTCAGATAGAATGAATCATCAACCTCCATAATCAGCCTGAGAACTGAATCCTGCAAGGGATAAAGATTATGAATAAAATAATTCCCTGACATAATAATAATTATCAGCTAATGATTTTGGGAACAGCGTTTTAAGAACATCATCAGACAGCGCCTCTTTCAGCAGGCCAGGGGGAAGAATTTCTTTGATCTCGTACCACCGGCAGGATTTCAAAACCCTTCCCAGCAGGTTCTTCCTGGTAAATCCATTGCATTCACCCTTTTCAATTATGGCAATAATCTCCTCGTCTGAGATCTGATAATCCCAGTATAAGCGTTTAAAATAATTTATTATTTCCGGATCCATTAACTCTGTACATTTCATAAGATGTAAAATTAGTGAAAACGCAGCAACCAACCTTTTTTATTTCAGGTGAATATCAACAAAAGCTCTGATATGTTATGTTTCACTGCACTTCCTGCACCGGCGTTTATTTATATAGTACCGGTTTTCGTCATGGCAGCTTTTACAGTGAGTATGTAAACCCTGCCATGAAATTGAACCGCATGGTCGGGTACTGGAAGTAGAGATACTGTTCGGATCCCATCAGGTGGTTCAGGCGCAGAAAGACCGACAAGACCTTTGTATAGCGGTATTCAAGACCCAGGTTCATATCCAGGGTACCATCAATAACGTACGGTTCATCAGCAGGATTCAGATTCCTCGCATACCTGTCCCCCAGGTAGAAAATATCAAGGTCAGCCAGGATCTTATCTTTCAGGTTATATTTGACCGAGAAAGTAAGGTCATACTGCTGCTTGTGCCAGGCGTGCTCCAGGTTCTCAAGCTCGTAATGGCAATAATTTTGTGACAGGTAGAACCAAAGCTTTTCCGAGGGTCTGTAGCTCAGCTCCCCGTGCACCTGCATAAAACTGCCATCATCAAGGACGGCTTCAAACTGGTTTCCATATATTGAAGCTGTGTCATTGACATAAAAATAAAGATCATCGGCGAGGGTATAGGAGGCATTGATATCATAGGACAGCTTAGTCGTCAGGCTGCCGGCCAGTCCGCCGAGGAAGATGACCTTGTTGCTGGTGCTCCTGACATTCAACCCGGGGAGTATGTATGGATTTTCTCCGGCAAGGACAGCAAAATTGTTCTCTTTCAGTGATCCATCAAGCTGCAGGTAAGGCATCAGTACTCCTTTAACTACATTGATCTGGAACCTGATCCTGGGATAAATGTGCATCTTCAGGTCGCCATTATTAATCTCGGCAGCCAGGCGAGCACCAATAATATAATTATATTCATCCGTTCTTTTGCTTATCCACGGAGCCAGCCGCAGCACGTTCAATGCCGAAGAATCCACCGAGGGGCTGCTGATGACAGATGTCCAGCCTGCATCCAGTCCGAAGAGCTGTCCTTTTATGAACTTATTGATGTCAGCGCGTATATCTATATTATGCTGTGAATTGCTGAATTTATCCTGCAGGAACGAATAACCTGCCGTTGCCGTATAGTTAAATGCTTCTGTCCTTTTATTGAGTGACTCATAGCAAACCTCTCCCCCCATCCTCAGATAATGCTGCTTTATGTCTGCATAATCCGGGAAACTCGTCAGGGCCGGATCGAGTCCATAATAATTGATCCCCTGGTAACCGGACTTAAGTGCCCCTGAAAGACGCGAGTTATCAAATATCCTGCTCCCGAACAGTTTTACAACATTATCATTATACCCGGGCTTGATTTGCACATCATCGCTGAGCCTTATCTTACCATTGATCGAGTTATGTCTGAGCTCCAGTCCGTATATGAATTTGTTTGACCGGAGGGAGCTTATGTTCAGCTCTGCCAGGGGCATCAGGTGGTTACCCATGCCCAGCTTCAGGTAACCCTTATACAACTGTTCGAGAGGCTGGCCCACCAGGCTGGCAGCTTTAATCGGCTTGATCTCAAAACCTGTCTCATATTTTTCAGGAAGGGTAACATAGTGAAATTCCGGGCGCATCACCAGTGAGTCTCTTACCTCAGGAAGAAGGTTGATCTTAAAAGCATCAGACAGCGCAGGCTGATAGGGCTTGATCACAACTATCTCCCTGTCTATGCTCCCCTGTCCTGCAATAGTGAGGACAGTAAGCATACAGACCATTGGCAATGCGATATATTTTTTCAGGTTCATACCTTTAAATTCAGCTTTTTATCACAGGACTGATTGCGGGTGATCCGGCAGCTTCACCATTATTTTGCTGTCCGCCTGGTACAGAGTCATGTTCCCCTGCAGGTTTCTCCTGCTTTTCACGCATACTGTTGTCAATATCAAGCTTTTTCCTCTTTGCCAGGTCAAGGATGCCATCGTTCGACTCCTCATAATAATCGATGATGCTCTGCAGGGTTGCGCCGGCCTGGAAATCATCACCCTGTGCCAGGTAGACATCCGACAGCAGGAGGAATGCTTTAGCCATCCAGTACTGGTGGGGTGTGTTCTGATCAACAAATTCAAATATCACTTCCGCAGCTTTTTTGTAATCTTTCCTTATATACCATATCTCCGCCACCCTGTATTTTGATTCGGCCCCTTCCAGGCTCTTTACCTCTTTAGCGACTTCCATATATTCCTCCTGTGCAAGGGCAAAACGGCCAAGCTCGTAAAATGCCCCGGCAATATCATAATGCGCCTCCCTCTGTATCTCCTCCGACAGCTTATCATCAGTCAGCACCTCCCTGGCAGCATCAATGGTCTTTTCATGATCATTCAGCAGAACATAGCACCTCATGATGCCTATCCGCGCTTCCTGTATGTTTGCCTTGACCTCAGCAACCCCTTTCAGCCTGGTATAATCGTCGAGTGCTGCCTGATAATCCTTGAGGTAGCGGAAGTTAATCCTTGAAGCAGCCAGCAGGGCCGGCTCGGTAAATGTGCTGTGCGGCTGGAGAATGATGAAATTATAGCTCTTCAGGGCCTGGCTCAGCTCATTTGCCTTGACATTACATTCAGCCTTATAAAAATGGGCACTCAGCAGGAACTTCCCGGCAGGGAATTTCTGAATATACTGTTCAAAATTCTTTTTTGACGTTTCACAATCACCCTGCACATAAACATTCTCTGCAGCAGTATAGGTCAGCGAGTCCTGTTCGGCAGCACTCACATCGGCTGCCTGTCCCAGGCTTTTCACATATTCCACATAGTCATCGATCCTGTTCATATCGATGTACACATTCTTGATCCCCAGCAGTGCATCATCGGCTTCAGCTGTACCCGGAAACTCAGCCACAGCCTTTTTGTAATAGACCAGGGCGGTATCATTCCTGTTCTGGTTATAATTGATAAGTCCAAGGTCAACCAGCGTCTTCCTGACATAAACACTGCCGGGATAGTTGGTGATGATCCTTTCATAATATGGCAGGGAACGGGTGGGCTCCTTCAGGATGAAATAGCTTCTGCCGGTTTCATAAAGGGCGTCAGCCATATATGCCGATCCCGGCCATTTTTGGATCATCTGACCGAGCACTTCAATCTTCTGCCTGTAATTACCCATGACACCCAGGGACACACCTTTCTGGTAAAGTGCATAATCCGTATCTACCAGCCCCATGCTGATTGCCTGGTCATAATATCCGATAGCCTGCTCATATTTTGCATCAAGGAAATAAAGGTCTCCCAGGCGGTTATAAGCGTCGCACAGGGTCCTGGAGGATTTATCCTTTTCCAGTTCCACATATTTCCTGAACCAGGTAAGTGCCTGCTGGTATTCATTTTTCTTAAACCATGAATAAGCCAGATTATAATTGCACAGAACATACACAT
>Ga0172363_10003201_pt1 | contig 13310 bp, 14 predicted proteins | sample LakKivs2_kivu2a2_FD_114541 | JGI IMG/M metagenome (GOLD analysis project Ga0172363, IMG submission 114541) | Sediment microbial communities from Lake Kivu, Rwanda - Sediment s2_kivu2a2 | ecosystem: Environmental > Aquatic > Freshwater > Lake > Sediment | place: Rwanda: Western Province, Lake... | reverse complement strand
TGAGCCCCTCCCAAGCGTAGGGTTGCGAGAGCACCTTACGAGCGTCGAGCATCAGGTAACCCCCATTGGCCCGGTGCAAGGCCCCTGGCTTAATCAGGTTGAAATCGGTCAGCAGGGCTCCCATCTGGGCCACGTGCTCAACCCGGCCGACCAGATTCTGGTAAGTCGGGTTGTCCTCGGTGATCACTGGCGCCCCCTCCGATGTGCTGTGATCAATTAGGACATTCACCCCATAGCGGCGAAGGGAGGGGGGGCCCACTTGAGAGCCAGGTACAGGGAAGGGTATGGAACCACTTCGTTCCGCACTTTGCGGGTGCTCTTCCTGGGCGAGAAGATCCCTCATATTCTCCATCACATCCTGCTGTACGGCATTCAGGTAGTCCACAATGGCTGGGAAGCCGGCGTATTTTTGGCGCATTTCGTCAATCAGACTGCCAACCGCGAAGGTTGTGGTCTCGCGGTTCAGCTCCCTTCCTCTCTCCCGTGCCTCTCGCTGCCAACGAGGCATCTGGCGGAGGACTTTTTGAAGCTCTTCCTGGAGAGCCTCCGCCCCTGCTTCCAGATGCTTTCGCTCTTCCTCTGGCAACTCCTGAAGTTGTTGGGGTGAGAGAACCTCACCATCGCGCACTGGCGCAAACACAAATCCGGCTGGCGTGCGGAGCACGGTCAAGCCGCGTTCCTGAGCTAGTTGCCGGATCTCCTCGAAAGCCTCCTGTTGCCGCTCGTTGAATCCTTCTTCGATGACTTGTCTGCGGGTCTGGTACTCCTCACTCTCGAAAGCGGTCGAGAGCGCAGTGCGCAGTTCCTCCACCAAGTCTGCCATGTCCTGACGCAGCTCTGTGCCCTTACCTGGTGGCAAGTGCAGGGCACGGGGTCTATGCGGCTCCTCAAAATTGTTGACGTAGCACCAGTCAGGGGGTACTGGCTCGCTTGCGGCCCGCTGTTCGAAGAATTGGCGCACCAGGGAAAGTTTGCCTGTCCCAGCGGGTCCCAGGGCAAAGATATTATAGCCCTCCTGCTCGATGCCCACGCCAAACCGCACAGCCTCCACCGCTCGTGGCTGTCCGATGATCTCCGTCAGATCCTCCAGCTCCGCCGTGGTCTCAAAGGCAAACTGATCGGGATCACAGCGCTGGCATAGCGCCTTTGCATCCAAAGGTTTGACACCTTCCATAATTTGAGCCCCCCTTGATTTCTGCATACAGCCATCCCGTTAGGGCTAATTATACTCATAACCATCGTCCGAGGCCAATAATCTGGACTAACCTTTGCTCCAGTCGGATCCGTGATTCGGAGTCCCACCAGCGCGGGTCACGGACCTGCTTATTCCATTGACGATTTGCTTCGAAAATCCTGACAGCTCGCCCCATCTACTTGACAGATAACCCTAAATGCGCTAAGCTTTCCTGTCAACTATGAACCGACACTATCAGAGAGCCAACGGTATCCTTCTAGCCTTGGCGGGGCTAGGACTTATGGTGGCCCTGGCAGCCTGCCGAGGTTGGGGTTCCGTCGGGTCAGAGGCCGGGGCCACTGGACCAAACCTGCCGACGGCGACTCCAAGCCCTGTTCCCTCCACGCCAGAGCCGACCGCTTCTGTCATCCCTTCCCTCACATCCTCACCCGCACTCACCCCAACACCTACGGCGACGGCAACCCCATCCTGTACCCCCACGGCGACTACGACCCCATCTCCCACCCCTTCGCCCACCCTCACTCCCTCGCCCACCGCCTCGCCGACAGCCACCACCACTCCCACGCCAACTGCCACCCCTACCCCCTTGCCCACCCCCGATGGCATCACCCGCACGGTGCGCCTGCCCATCCTCATGTACCACCACATCGCCCACCCGCCGCCTGATGCCGATGCAGTGCGGTGCGACCTATCCCTGCCCCCGGAGGCCTTCGAGCAGCAGTTACAATACCTGGTGGAGCGGGGCTATACCTCTATCACCCTCTCCGACCTGCTTCATCACCTGGCCCGCGGCGCACCGCTGCCTCCCAAGCCCATCATCCTCACCTTCGACGACGGCTACCGCGATGCTTACACCGAAGCCTTTCCTCTGCTGCAGCGGTATGGCATGACCGGTACCTTCTTCCTCATCACTGGCTTCATTGACCGGGCAGATCCTGAGCACCTCTCCTGGGCTCAGGTGAGGGAAATGCACCGCGCGGGGATGCAGTTCGGCTCTCATACCTATACCCACCCCGACTTGCGAGACCAGCCGGTCGAATACCTCGTCTGGCAGATACTGGGCTCAAAGGAGGCCATCGAACTGCGCATCCGGGAGCCGGTGCGCTTTTTCTCCTACCCCTCAGGCAGGTATGATCAGCGAGTAATAGATGTCCTCCGCTCAGCCCACTTCTGGGGTGCAGTGACCTCTCACCAGGGGATGGACCAATCATCGGAGCATCCCTTTGAGCTGCGGCGCATCCGGGTTCGAGGGGATGAGACCATGGCCTCTTTCGTAGCCAAACTGGAGATGGAATGGTAACCAGGGGACAGATAAGGTGTGAGGAGTTGTGGGGTAGGTGGTGGGATGAAGCGCTCAGCGGCTGTGTTAGCTTGGCGACCTGTCGTCAGGCGAAGGCTTTGAAGCTGCGCCTGCCCGCCATCGCCGGAGGCGCTGGGCGATCTCTTGTTCGTAGCCCAACTCCCCCGGCTGATAGTAGCGCTTCCCCTGCAGTCCGGCCGGGAGGTACTGCTGCTGGACCCAATGGCCGGGATAATTGTGGGGGTACTTGTACCCTTTGCCATGGCCCAGCGGGCCGCCGTCGCGGGTGGCGTCCTTCAGATGGTCGGGCACCTCGACGATCCCCTCGGCCTCTACATCGGCCAGCGCCTGGAAGTACCGACCGGTAGAGTTGCTTTTTGGGGCCGTGGCCAGGTAGATGGCCGCCTCCGCCAGGTTGTACTGGGCCTCCGGCAGCCCCACCCACTCCAGCGCCTGAGCAGCGGAGGTGGCCACGACCAGCGCCTGCGGATCGGCCAGCCCCACATCCTCGGAGGCGAAGATGATCATCCGGCGGGCGATGAAGCGCGAGTCCTCCCCAGCGTAGATCATCTTGGCCAGCCAGTACAGCGCTGCATCGGGGTCGCTCCCCCGCAGGCTCTTGATGAAGGCGGAGATGGTGTCGTAGTGGGCATCGCCATCCTTGTCGTAGAGGATGGCCCGCCGCTGGATGGAGTCCTCGGCAGCCACGAGATCAATGTGGATCACCCCCCCGGCGTTAGGCGGTGTGGATTCAACGGCCAGCTCCAGAGCATTCAGAGCGACCCGAGCATCGCCGCCGGCGATGTGGCTCAAGTGCTCCAGCGCTTCGTCAGTGATGTCAATGGCCTGCTGGCCGTAGCCCCGCTCAGGATCTCGCAGCGCCCGCCGCAACAGGGTCGAGATCTCCTCTTCGGTCAAGGGCCGGAGTTGAAAGACGCGGGACCTGGATAGCAGCGGGCCGATGACTTCAAAGTAGGGGTTCTCTGTGGTGGCGCCGATCAGGATGACGGTGCCATTCTCCACGTGGGGAAGCAGGGCATCCTGTTGGGCCTTGTTGAAGCGATGGATCTCATCCACCAGCAGGATGGTCCGCTGTCCGTACAGCGCTCGCCGCTCCTTCGCCTCAGCGACCACCCGGCGGATATCGGCCACCCCGGCCAGGACGGCGCTGAGGGTCTCGAAGTGACTTTGGGTGCGATGGGCGATGATCATGGCCAGAGTGGTCTTGCCCGTGCCTGGCGGCCCCCAGAGGATGATGGAGGAGAAGAGGCGGTCCGTCTCGATGGCCCGGCGCAAGAGCTTCCCTGGGCCAGCGATCTCCTCCTGCCCCACGAACTCCTCCAGGGTACGGGGCCTCATTCGGGCGGCTAGAGGTGCCTCGCGGGCTATTTGTCCCTGAAACCTGTACTCGAAAAGGTCCATCAGCTATCCCTGGCCAGGACGGGCAGCCACTACCTCTATCGCATCACCCGTCTTCACCGTGCCGCCCTTAAGCACCCGCACGAAGATCCCCTCGCGGGGCATGACGCAGTCGCCGGCCTGATAGTAGATGGCGCAGCGCTCATGGCAGATCTTGCCGATCTGGGTGACCTCTACCTCTGTCTCCCCCAGGCGCAATCGCGTCCCCACCGGTAATTCCACCAGGTTGATGCCCCGGGTGGTGATATTCTCCGCGAAGCTCCCTGGGCCGACGTTGAGCCCCAGCTCGCGTATCTTCTGGATGGACTCCCAGGCCAGGAGGCTCACCTGGCGGTGCCAGGGGCCGGCATGGGCATCGCCCTCAATGCCCCATTCGGTTCGGAGCTCAGCCTGGCCCACGTCCCGCTTACGCGTCCCTTTGCGTTCGCTGGTGCAAACGGCAATGATCTCACCCCTCATTGGCTTCTCCAGTCAGTCCGGCCACCACAGCTTCCTCCTCCGGGCGGAGGAGCTGGATCAACTGATGGGCCTCGTCAAGGAACAGATCAATTCTGTCCTGGCTAAAGGCGTCGGGAGTGCCCACCAGACGCAGCGTGAGGATCATATAGGTGGTCAGGGTAAGGATAGAATCAGGGGGCCCCTCGATGGCTGCTTCCTCGCCATTGTACTTCTCGATGCGCAGTTTGAGGTGATGGCGCTCGCTGAGCTGGTCGTAGTACACCTCTCGGTAGAAGGTGCGCCAGTTATCCGGAATCTCATTCCACACTGCGAATGCATTTTCTAACTCCAGGCCATAGAGCCCCAGGATCGTGCGCAAGAAAGCCATGACCTGCGACGAGGCGTGCTTCTCCAGTTCCTGTATCCGGTTGCCCTGGTCAGACTGCGCAACCCAGGTTACCAGGTAGGCCAGGTCGCGACCGAGGTAGTTGGCCAAGCTGGTATCCAGAACCTGCCAGGTCTCGGCGTTGATCTCGCCGCCCAGCCGCTTGCTGAGAATGTCCAGTACATGCTGAACCGCCTGCGGCCGGGCTTCCAGAAAGGCGTGCAGGTCCTCAGCGGACTGAGCCAACAGGCGGTCCGCCTCTTCTGCAGAGATTTGACCCATCAACAACGAGCCCCAGTCATCCATTGAGGTCACTTCCCCTTTCCAAAAAGCTGGCGCAGGCGCTCGCCTGCGGATGGTCTTGACTTCAAGACCTTGCCTTCACGGCCGGGGGCCTCCGGTGTTGCTGGACCCCGAAACTGTTTCTCACGCCGAATCGCATCCCGCTGTATCTTGGCCTCGTAGCCGACTGGGCCCCCGCTTGATTCGCTGACCAGTTGCTCCTTGGCGGCCTCAATCCGCTCGAAGATCCGGGCGATGCAGGTCTCTAACTGACCTAGTGTCTCCTCCGCTTTCTGCCGACATTGCACAGCAATATTGTCCGCCTCGTCCCGCATTTGGTCGGTGGAGCGGTGTACTGTGCTCACAATCTCCTTGGGATCACCCTGTTGTGGCGGGCGCATCGCCGCGCTCACGTGGATCTTCGCCTCCTCTAGAGCCTTGCTAATCGCCACAACTGAATCGTTGAAGTCCGACCTGAACAAGTGGGCAAGGACAATAGTCTGCGGAGACACCCCATCGAGCAAGTCTCGGACGCCTTCCCAGTAGAGAGGATCCTCCAGCCTTTGGGGTTCCCGTGCGGCCCGCTCCAGCCAAGACCGGATTCTCTCGCACCGAACGGACAGCTCGCGGGACGCGATGTAGCCCCTGACATAGTTATCGAGCTCGCCCTGGTAATCTCGGAGTTCGCCCAAGAGTGCCTCACGTACCGAAACCAGGCGCTCTGTCGGCTGATGTACCACCCGCGGCGCTTTGAGAGCGGCCTGGGATTCCGCCCCCCTGGATCTGTCAACGTCTTGCATCGTCGAGCTCCCTTCGGCCAACGGCAGGGCCACCCGCAGTCAGCCAAGCCTCTACGGGGCCAGCTTCTGAAGCGTTCTCAGGATCTCATCGTAGACAGTGTTTCGCAGCAAGGTCTCTGCATCTTGCAGGGGGCCCGTCATGCCGCGCAGCTCGTGCAGCAGATCATCCGCCACTTTCGTCCTCACACAGACCGACGCTCGCTCATAAGCCGATGTGAACTGCTGAAGCAGGAGTTCGATCTGGCGCTTGTCGCTTTCGTCATACCACTCCCCACGATCCATGACCGCCTTACGCGGGGAATCTCTGTTGCTGTCAATCGTCTCAAACATCGCGTCCAGGACTTTCCAGTTGCCAGCGTAGTTGGCGCTGTTCCTGTCGCGGCACTCATCAAGGTTGTCCTTGAGGAAGCGTTCTGCCCGACGGCAGAGCCACAGCAGCTCGAGGACGTTCTCGTGGGTCCGGGAATAGACCTCGGCCATCCGGGCGAGTTCACCAGTGTGCTGGAGATTCTGCTGAAGTTGCTTCAGACTTTCTGTGAGTTGCTGTTTCGCCTTCTCGTTTCTGGCCATGATGCCCGAGCGAATGGTCTGGATGACAGGCAGTGTCTCTTTCACCAGCGAACTGATAGCTCCGACTGCAGTGAGCAAAGCAGAAAGTTCGAGGGCCATGCTGTGCCTCCCCCTATGAACTTGGCCAGATCAACTGTGGCGCGCGGATGATGTGCCGTTCTTCTTAATATTATACCATATAGGCTACGGACATCAAAATGGCGAATTGAGGGACTCCTTGAGCTTTGTTATTCGCTGACCACCTCCCCACTCCGTCCCCCGCTCTTGCGCACCAGCCGGACATTCTGGATGCGCATCGTGCGCTCCACCGCCTTGCACATGTCGTAGATGGTCAGGGCCGCGACGCTCACGGCGGTCAGGGCCTCCATCTCTACCCCTGTCTTGCCATGACAACGCACCGTGGTCGTGATCTCCACCAGGCTTTGTCCCTCATGGAAGCTAAAGTTTATGTCAACTTTGTCCAGCAGCAATGGATGACACATGGGGATCAGTTCGTGGGTGCGCTTGGCGGCCATGATTCCAGCAATCTGGGCCACGGCCAGCACATCACCCTTGGGGATGCCCCCCTCCTGGATCAGGGCCAGGGTCTCAGGCCGCATGTGCACTTCGCCCTTGGCCACGGCCTCTCGATGGGTGTCGGGCTTGCCCCCCACATCCACCATCCGTGCCCGACCCTCTTCATCCAGATGTGTCAGCTTCATCCTTCCCCCCCTGGCCGTAGGGGCGTGGCGCCGCCATGCCCCTACTACCCCCCAATCTCCGACATGGCCCGCCCCTGCGGCCCGCCCCGCTCCTCCAGATAGTGGCCTATCGGTTTGAGCTCCACCGCCCGTTGGATCAGCCTTTGCAGCTCCGCCTCCCTCGCCCCATCGCGCATCGGGCCGCGCAGGTCCACCTCCACCTCGGAAAGCAGACAGGGCCGCAGCCGGCCATCGGCGGTGAGCCGCAGCCGATTGCAGGAGGGACAGAAGTGCTGACTCCAGGGGGTGATGAGGCCCACCGTGCCCAGACCATCCTGCAGTTGGAAAGACCGCGCTGGGCCATTGCCCCTTGGCCCCTGAGCCGGGGACAGAGGGCCCAGGACGGCCTCAATTCGCTGCTGCACCTCAGAGGCCGGGACGTAGCGATCCTCTTCCCAGAGGACATGGGAACCCAAGGGCATAGGCTCGATGAACCTCACGTGCCAGGGATGCTCCAGCGTCAGCCGGGCCAATTCAGCCACCTCATCGTCATTCAGCCCCCGCACGATCACCATGTTGAGCTTGATGGGCCCCAGCCCTGCCTCCTCCGCAGCCTCAATCCCCGTCAGTACCTCCTTTAGCTCCCCCCGCCGGGTGATGCGGCGGAAGCGCTCGGGGCGCAGGGTGTCCAGGCTGATGTTGACCCGATCCAGCCCCGCCTCCGCCAGCGCGCAGGCGTGAGGGGCCAACAGGGTGCCGTTGGTGGTCATGGTCAGCTCCTCCAGGCCGGGGATGGCACGAAGCATAGCCACCAGATCGGTCAGCCCCTTACGAGCCAGCGGCTCTCCTCCCGTGAGGCGCACGAAGCGGATGCCCATCCCCACCGCCGTGCGCACCACCCGCTCGATCTCCTCGTAGCGCAGCATCTCCTCGTGCCGGCGCAGGCGGATGCCCTGGGCAGGCATGCAGTACACACAGCGCAGGTTGCAGCGGTCGGTGACGGAGACGCGCAGATAGGTTATGGGGCGTTGGTATCTATCGAGAAGGGCCATCACTCCTCAGACCTCTACCACAAAGGGTAACTCCTGCCCACAGGCCGGGCAGCGGTTCCCATCCAGCCGATTATGGGTCCAGTAGCCCTGCCGCTGGATGACCACCTCGTCGCAATGGGGACAGCGGGTGTGCTCGTATCGGTCGCCGGGGACATTGCCGGCGTACACATAGTGCAGCCCCTCCTGATAGCCGATCTCCACCGCGCGGTGGATGGAGGCCACCGGAGTGAGGGGATGGTCCAGCATCCGATAGTGGGGCACGAAGCGGGAGATGTGCCAGGGGATGTCGGGATCTATCCCCACCAAGAAGCGGGCGATGTCCTGCAGTTCTTCGTCACGGTCATTCTCACCAGGGATGAGGAGCGTGGTCACCTCCACCCAGACCCCATCCTGGTGCATCTTCTGGATGGAGTCCAGCACTGGCTGGAGGCGCCCTCCGCACAGCCGGCGGTAGAACTCGTCGCGGAAGCTCTTCAGGTCCACATTGGCGGCGTGGAGGTCTTTTCCGATAGTGTCCAGCGCTTCGGGCGTCATGTAGCCATTGGTGACGAAGATGTTCTTGATCCCGCGCGGCGTGGCCAGCACTGCCGTATCGTAGGCGTACTCGAAGAACACGGTGGGTTCGGTGTAGGTGTAGGCGATGCTGGCGCAGCGCCGCTGCTGGGCCAGGTCCACGATCATCTCAGGCGACAGGGGACGGGCCCACCCCTCCCAGCCGCTTCTCTCCTTGGAGGCCTGGGAGATGTCGGCGTTCTGGCAGAAATCGCAGCGGAAGTTACAGCCTACGGTGGCGATGGAGAAGGCCTGGGTGCCGGGTAGGTAGTGGTACAGGGGCTTCTTCTCGATGGGGTCCACGGCTGCGGAGATGGCCTGCCCGTAGACCAGCGAGTACAGTGTGCCCTCTCGATTCTCCCGCACCCCGCAGATCCCCCGCTTTCCGGAGTTGATGTGACAGCGGTGCGCACACAGCGCACAGCGGACACTCCCATCCTCCAATTTCTCGTACAACATGGCTTCTTTCATAGTTCACCCTTCGCAAAGGCTCAATCCAACCGGGAGATATCATCTGGCCCATAGGGGGAGTCCACCCCTGTGCCTCGAAGCAGCAAGGGGATGCTCCGCCATAGGATCTTAAAATCCAGACCCAGTGACCAGTGGTTCACATACCACACATCGAGCTCGATCCGCTGGAGCCAGAGGAGCTCCTCTCGCCCGTGGATCCAGGCCCAGCCGGTCAGGCCGGGCTTGACCAGCAGCCGTTGGCGTTGGAACTCGTCGTAGCGGGCCACTTGGTAGGCCAGCGTGGGCCGCGGGCCCACCAGGCTCATCTCCCCCTGCAGCACATTCACCAGTTGGGGCAGCTCGTCCAGCGCCAGCCTCCGCAGGATGGCTCCCACTCGGGTCACCCGAGGATCGTTTCTCTCCAAAATGTATCCCGCCCCCATGTGCTCTCCGCCGGCCATCAGGGTGCGGAACTTGTGGATGCGAAAGGGGCGCCCATGCTGCCCGATCCGCTCCTGATGGAAGAAGACAGGCCCCGGCGAGTCCAGCTTGATGGCCAGGGCGATCAGTAGGAAGAGGGGCCCAAGCAGCAGCAGTCCCAACAGGGCCGCGCAGAGATCGAAAGCCCGTTTGAGGTGGCGCATCAGCTTCCCCTCTCCACAGGCCGGTAGCCTAGACGATCTTGGAGCTCCTCCCACAGGCTGGCCAGGTGAGCCTGATAGGTGGGACAGGTCAGAGAGGGTGTGCTCATCAGCAGGGCGTCCTCGCCATTGTCGCAGTAGTACCCCCTTTGGAGGCCGGAGGATCTGAAACCACATTTCTGATAGAGTTTCTGAGCCACGCGGTTAGAGACCCGCACCTCCAGCGTAGCAGCCCTCATCCCCAGGGCTGTCGCACAGTCCAACATGTGCAGCACCAAAAGCAGGCCCAACCCCCGGCGGCGCCACCGGGGCGCCACGGCCAGGGTGCTGATATGCGCCCGGTGCCCTGAAGTCCAGAACCCACTGTAGCCCACGATCTCCTCCGCTGACCGGCGTCGAGGGGCCCGCCACAGGCGGGCGAAGAACCCCGGTGGGCCATTCTCCCCTGGACTGTCGTCCTGGACAGGCTGTCCTCCACGGTGGCGAAGGACGAAGTAGCGAGAGCGATCATTGCGCGTTAGCTCGTAGTGGTAAGCGCGCGCTGGCCAGGGTGAAGAGAAGGAGGCGCGTTCGATGGCCAACACGGCTGACACGTCGCTCAAGCGCATGGGTTCTACCACGAAGTCCGATCTGCTGTTGAACATGTTCCGCCCTCCCGAGGAGGGTAATGCAAGTAAATGGGTGATAGAGCCGCCGGGTCATCTCGTTCCCCTCGCGCCAACCGCTCCCATCCCAACTGGGCCAGGTATCCCGGACGGCGAAGGCGGGCTGCGGGAGGGGCTACCACCGCCCGATCCCTCAGGCGCGCTCGAAGGGCTTGTTCAACCCCCGCATCGAGCTCTCCACAGAAGAGGGTTGGCTCCTCTATCCCCACACCCACTTTATCCTCTCCCACAATCCGGTAATTCCCCTCCTGGTGGAATCCTCCTTCCGCCCAATAGTAGTTGGCCACGCAGAAGCGGCCTCGTCCTGCTTCCAAGAGGGCGCAAAGGGGCAGGGGGTTCTGAGCAAGAGATAGGGACGCGCAGGAGTGGGCCACGATATCCAGGGTGGGCACTCCCACTAACGGCAGATCCCGTGCCAGGGCCAATCCCTTGGCCACCGCTAGCCCGATACGCAATCCGGTGAAGGAACCGGGCCCCAGAGCCACGGCCAGGCCCCTCAGGTGAGCGAGGGTGAGCTCCTGCTGATCGAGCAGATGAATCAGGTTGGGCACAAGGGTGGTGGTGTGGCTTTGTCCGGCCCGCCAGGTCAGCTCAGCTAGCACTGACTGACCATCGTAGAGGGCCAGGCCAGCGGTGCGTGTGGCGGTGTCAATGGCCAACACTATCATCCTCGCACCCCTTCCTGAAACCGGGCCAGGAGCCGCTGGGCCCGATTCCCCTCAGCCCACCAACTGATGCGCCGGACCTCAGCCTCTGGGCCATGCTGAAAGTGGATCCACAGGTAGGAAGGAGGCAGGAGCTCTCGGATGCGCTCTGCCCACTCAATGGCACATACCCCCTCACCGTACAGGTACTCCTCCAGCCCCCAGGCCAGCGCTTCATTCTCCTCGGCCAGGCGGTAGAGGTCAATGTGATAGAAGGGCAGGCGGGCCGAGCCTCCCCGGTACTCCCGCACGCGGATGAAGGTGGGGCTGATGATGGGTTCCGCGATGCCCAGCCCCTGACCTACTCCTTGGGCAAAACACGTCTTGCCCGTTCCCAGCTCGCCCACCAGGCAGAGGATGTCGCCCCGCTGCAAGAGGGGGGCTAACGTCCGCCCCCAGGCATGGGTCTGGCTGGCACTGCGGCTGGTCAGGCTGAAGGCTCCTTCGGGGATAGGGAAAGTCAAGTCCTCCGGGCTGATAGGATCTTCAGTGGCCATAGGCTGGTCGCTCCTGAGAGGGAATTATAGCTTGGGCCAGGGGAAGGGGCAAGCGAAGAAAAGCTAGAGGCCGCCCTCTTTCAGGCGGCCTCTTTTTGTCATTCCGGAACCGAAGCCTTATCCCCCTGCCCATCCTCCCACTTGGCCATACTCTAGACTGAGAAAAGACTGCGTCCCTCAAAGGCACAGACCCCTCTATCCCTTGACGCCGGTGATCACCACACCCTGGATAAACAGCCGCTGAGCGAAGAAGAAGAGCACAATACAGGGCAGAACCGCGACGAAGGAGGCAGCCATCAACAGATTGACCTTTGTGCTGTACAGTTGTCTGAACCCCTGCAGCCCCAGGGCGAGCGTCCAGTTCTCCCGGTGGTGAAGGTAAATCAAAGGGCCAAAGAAATCGTTCCAAGCCCACATAAAGTGGAAGATAGTCACTGTGGCTATGGCTGGCTTCGACAGCGGCAGGATGATGCGCCAGAGGATTCCCAGAGGCCCGCAACCATCAATGCGTGCCGCATCGTCCATCTCTAATGGAATAGTCATAAAGAATTGCCGGAGCAGGAAGACGTCGTAGGCGTTGCCGAAGAAGGCGGGCACGATTAAAGGCTTCAGGGTGTCGATCCAACCCAGACGGTCAAAGAGCAGGTAGACCGGGATGAGCGTGACCTGCGGTGGCAACATGATAGTGGATAGTAATACGAGGAACAAGATGTCCAACCCTGGCGCGCGGAAGCGGGCGAACCCGTAGGCCACCAGCGAGCAGGAGATGAGCACTCCGGCCCCACTGAACAACACCACCTTCAGACTGTTGAGTGTATATTGGCCAAAGGGGATAAAGGTCAGTGCCTCGGGATAGTTCTTCCACAGGATGGGATCGGGGATCCAGATGGGGGGAAATACAGGGACCTGTCCCATCGTCTTGAGCGAGGTGGATATCATCCAGGCCAGTGGCAGCATCACCACGACGGCCCCAACGGAGAGGATCAACAGGATAACGATCTTGCTGATAAGCTTCGATATGGGAATGCCTAACGAGATGTGAATGCCCAACAGCGGTCTGCTCGGCACACGCACCACGCGTTGCTCAAGCTGCTTGGACTCGGCTTTCATATCCTATCCCCTCCTCCCCTTCAGTTGCCCTTCGTAGTACACCCAGCTGGCCGAGCTCCTGAAGATCAGCAGGGTGAAGAACAGCACAATGCCGAACAGGATCCAGGCCAGGCCTGAGGCATAGCCCATCTGGTTGTATCGGAAGGCATTGTTGTACAAGTACAGATTGTAAAACAGGGTGGCGTTGGCAGGGCCACCACTGGTTAACACATAGACCGAGGTGAAGTATTGAAACGTGCCGATGGTGCCCATCACCAGGTTGTAGAAGATCACCGGCGAGATCATGGGGAGCGTGACATGCCAGAACCTGTGCCAGGCATTCGCCCCATCCACCTTCGCTGCGTCGTACAGAGCCGTAGGAATGGACTGCAACCCAGCAAGGTACAGGATCATTCCTCCACCGACCCCCCATAGGCTCATGATCGCCAGCGACGGCAAAGCCCATGTCGTAGAGGACAACCACCCTGGACCTTTGATTCCGGCGAGGCTCAACAGCCAGTTCAGCACCCGAAAGCGGGGGTAGAACACGAAGCCCCACAGGATGGCCACCGCTACACCCGAGATGATCGA
>Ga0172363_10003199_pt1 | contig 13310 bp, 9 predicted proteins | sample LakKivs2_kivu2a2_FD_114541 | JGI IMG/M metagenome (GOLD analysis project Ga0172363, IMG submission 114541) | Sediment microbial communities from Lake Kivu, Rwanda - Sediment s2_kivu2a2 | ecosystem: Environmental > Aquatic > Freshwater > Lake > Sediment | place: Rwanda: Western Province, Lake... | reverse complement strand
GTTCGAATGCCAAGTCCCGAGTTCATGGAATCCGCAAAGTTCAAGGAAACTGCGCAACCTTATGTTGTTGAACTTGAGCCAAACTTGACCGTTGTTTCGGTTCATAATGGTAAAGTGGAAAACTATAAAGAACTTCGGGAAAAACTAGGTAAGGAGCATGTTTTGGAGTCTGAAAGGGTTGAGCTTATTGATTCAGAAGTCATTCCGCATTATTTCGAAGATTTGCTGAATGAAATGGACAACATTGACGAAGCCTTATATGCGCTTTTCTGTGCTTTGCATGGTTCTAACGCAATCGCCATGCTACAAATCAACGAAGAAAACACGTTTTTGCATCTCATTCATAAAGGAAAGACCAGAGGGTTGACAGTCTGGACGAATGAACGAAGTGAAGTTATTTTCTGTTCCAGAAAAGAGCCATTAATTCAAGAGTTTAATGACACACTTGTCCGAGGGAAGTTCAAGGAGAAAGTTTCAATTGCATGGCGTGAAAATGTAGGTCTAAAACTGTCCTTTCCTGTTAATTTTAGGGTAAAAGGATAAAACTTTCTTTAACAACATAGTTTTGGCAGACACAATGCACAAAAGAACCTCAAACTCTACTGTTTTCGATTTACTCACTAAACCAATCCGCAATGCTTTAGCTGAGCTAGGCTTTGCGGAGCCAACCCTTCCTCAAACGATGGCTATTCCACCGGTCTTAGAGGGAGAAAATGTGCTTTTAATTGCGCCTACTGGAAGCGGAAAAACTGAAGCTGTTCTTCTGCCAATTTTCTCCAAACTAATCCAACAAGAAGAGAAAAAGGGCATTTCGGTAGTTTACATTACGCCTTTGAGGGCTTTGAACCGTGACATGTTGAAGCGTTTGAGTTTTTGGGCTGAGAGGCTCGGCATCTCGGTTGAGGTTAGGCATGGCGACACTGAAATGAAGTTGAGACGGAAGCAGGCGATTTCGCCGCCTCAGATGCTCGTTACGACTCCTGAGACTATGCAGGCTATTCTTTCGGGTTCGCGGATGAGACAACACTTGACAAAAGTGAGATACATGATTGTTGACGAGGTGCATGAACTTGCGGGAGATAAACGTGGGGTTCAGCTTACGATTGCTTTGGAGCGTCTCAGAGAAGTCGTTGGAAAAGATTTTCAGAGGGTTGGTTTGTCGGCTACTGTCGGCAATCCTGATGAGATTGCAAGGTTTATTGCTGGGACAGGCAGAAACATTGGTGTCGTTCAGGCTTCGCTGCCTAAAGGTTACAGGTACAAGGTGGAGACTCCAGCGGCAACTGATGTAGATTACGATTTTGCTGGAAAGCTTAGAACTGCGCCTGAAGCAGCGGCAAGGATTAGGCGAATTCTCGAACTTGTTGACAGCCATAAGTCAACTTTGATTTTCGTGAACAGTAGGCAGAATGCAGAGATGCTGGGCTACAAGTTCACTCAACTCCAACGTTCGGATATTGCTGTTCATCATGGCAGCCTCTCCAAAGAAGAACGTGCCCAGATTGAGGACGAATTCAAAGCCGGAAAGTTGAAAGCGCTTGTTTGCACAAGCACGCTTGAGCTGGGCATTGACATTGGCAATGTTGACTTGGTTGTGCAGTATCTCTCGCCCAGACAAGTGACGAGTCTGGTTCAGCGGGTTGGCCGTAGCGGCCACAGCCTAGACAGATTTTCAGAAGGCGTCATCGTGACAGCCTATCCTGATGATACGCTGGAGAGCATTGCTGCCGTGCAGAGTGCATATAAGAACGAGATTGAACCCGTGGTGATTCATGAGGCTGCTTTAGATGTTTTAGCCCATCAAATTGTTGGGCTGCTGATGGACAAAGAAACCATCAAAATTGATGAATTATTAGCTATTCTACGCAGGGCTTATCCTTATCGTGCTCTGACTGAGGAACAGCTTTTGGATGTGATAGGCTTTTTAGCCAGCTTGAACGAGTTGAGGTTTGATGAGGAAGGTAAAGTTTTGAGAAAGGCACGAAAAACCAGAACATACTATTATGAAAATCTCAGCATGATTCCTGACGAAAGACGCTACCCAATAGTGAACGTGATTTCAGATAGAAAAATTGGCACGCTCGGCGACGAATTCATGGCACTGCACGCACGGGTGGGCAGAAACATGATAGTGAAGGGCAAGGTTTGGCGAATCGTGCAGATCGAAGAGGAAACTGGGACAGTTCATGTTGTACCTTCTGAGGATCCGTTAGCTGCTATTCCTGGTTGGGACGGAGAGATGATTCCAGTGCCCTTTGATTTGGCGCAGCAGACGGGGCGAATGCGTGAAAAGCTTTGGAGTTTTTTGAAAGAGTCAGGCAATGTTGAGATTGCAGTGGAGAATGCTGCAAAAGAACTGGCCATAAGCAAAGCAGATTTGCTTGAAGCCGCGAAGGAGGTTGATGAGCATGTTAAGCAAGGTGCTCCATTGCCTACAGATAGGCATGTTGTTGTTGAGGCTTTTGACAAGTATTTGATTGTGCATGCTTGTTTTGGCGAGATTGTGAACCGCACCTTAGGCGGGGTTTTTGATTCGGTGCTCTCCGACCACGAGATTATTATTGGTTGGTGGACTGATGGCTACAGGATTTTGATTGAAGCAAGGCATAAGCTAAGACAGCAGGAGCTTGAAACGCTCAGCAAAGCCATGTTTGGCTTATCTGATGAGGAGGTTGAGAAAGCTTTTAATGAGTATATGGAGGCCAAGTTTCCTTTTTCTTACAAAATGAAGTTTGTTGCACAACGTTTCGGAGCTTTGCCTCGCGGAAAAACCATGAGTCCTGAAAAAGAAGAGAGACTGCCGCATCAGTTTGGTAATACTCCGATTTATGATGAAACTTTGCGTGAAGTTATGGTTGAGAAGGTGAATGTTGATAAGGTTAAAGAGATCATGCGTGATATTCGTGATGGGAAGATTAAGGTTGCAACAGTTTATCGTGTTGAGAAGCCTACGCCTTTGGCTTATCATATTCTTGAGAAGTTTAGTGACGTTTCAGAGTTGATGGCACCTGAAGAGGTTTTGCTGAGTAATATTGAGAAAATGAAGAGGGCTATTGAAGCGAGAACGGCTAGGCTATTGTGCATGCAATGTGGAGAATGGACGGCAGAAGAGAAAATCAGAGCTCTGGTGGAACAGCCAGAATGCGGAAAGTGTGGCTCTAAGCTTTTGGCGCTAATGTATTTTAGTCAGGATGTGAAGCGTTTGGCTGAGTCCCTGAAGAAGAGACGCGAAGGCAAGGAGCTTTCTGAGGAGGAGCTTAAAGAGTTAACTCAGGCTAGACGGAAGGCTGATTTGATTCTGAGTTACGGCAAAAAGGCAATAGTAGCGTTAGAGGTTAAAGGTATAGGTCCTGAAACAGCTTTTAGAATTCTTGGAAAAATGCACCCTAAAGAAGACGAGTTTTACATGGATCTTCTAAAGGCAAAAATTCAGTACTTAAGAACAAGAGAATACTGGGAAAACAAATCAGTATGAGAATTTTACTTTTGAACATTTAGCAAAAACGGGAATCATGGGAAAAGTAACCATTAATATTTCGTCTTCCCTTCCCGTTTCAACTCTAGAAGCGCTCGAATACCTCGGTAAAAACACTCTTTCTTGTATCGTTCTTCCCATTGCCGTAGCTTTAGCAGCCCATCTAATTCTCCCTTTTGAAGGACATGTGCAACTCCTTTGTGCAGATTGCGTCTTGACTGTGATGCTCTAGTAATCCATGCTGGAGGAATGTTAGCACCACTTTCTCTTAATAATAAGTAACCCTCTAATACACTGCCATTGACTTCTTCAAATAATTCTGCTTTTCGTGGCATGACATCGCCTTTTGAATATAGTTTTTGACCCTACAACTATAAAAACATTAAACTCTGATAGTATTCTCAATGCAATTCTTTGACTGGGTTAAGTATGAGCAACGAAAAAAATGTGCATCCTAGTCTTAAGCCTTCTTTGAGTTTGTTTGATGCTACTGCCATAAGTGTTGGCGCAATTATCGGCGCAGGCATATTCGTTGTTACAGGCATTGCCGCAAAGGAAGCTGGCTCAGCACTAATAGTTTCAATGCTCATAGCGGCAATAATCTCCATATTCACCGCTTTAAGCTTCGCTGAACTAACCGCTTGGCAACCTAAAGAAGGAAGTGTATACGAGTATGCGTATCAGCTAATTTCGCCATTCACAGGCTTTCTAACTGGCTGGATGTGGATAATATCAAATACCTTCGCAGGTGCCGCTGTTTCAATTGGCTTCGCCAGTTACCTAACAGCCATATTTCCAACATTATCAATCAACTGGACAGCAGCCATCATCTGCATAGCCTTTACAGCACTGAATTTCTACGGCATACGTGAATCAGCCCTACTAAACAACATTCTCGTTACAGCTAAGTTGCTCATACTAGCATTCTTCATCATTTTAGGCTTAACTCATATAAACACAGCAAACTTCACACCTTTTGCACCTTTTGAAGCAGGAGTGTTTTATGGTGCATTCTACATTTTTTTCGCCTACGGTGGATTCGCAAGAGTTGCCGTGATTTCTGAAGAGATTAAAGACCCAAAACGTAATGTGCCCAGAGCCATAATGCTCTCATTGGCGATATCAACAATAATCTACATAATTGTAGGCGCAGTAGCCGTCGGACTTGTCGGAGCTCAACAACTAGCACAATCAAGTTCACCACTGAAGGATGCGATAAGCCAAACTGGGATCAGTGCTGCTGCCTACGTGGTCTCTCTCGGCGGATTGTTAGCAACTGCAAGCGTCTTACTCACATCCTTACTAGGAGTTTCACGCATGACCTACGCCATGGCGAGAAGAAATGATCTGCCAAAAGCCTTGAGCGAACTGCATAAAAAATATGATACGCCATACTATTCCATATGGATTATAGGCGCTTTGATGACTTTACTCGCCTTATTTATAGACTTAACACGGGTCGTGGCCATAAGCACATTTGCAATGCTCTTCTATTACTCGCTTGCCAACTTTTCAGCTTTGCAACTGAAAAAGGAAAATCGCACATATCCAAGAATAGTGCCAGCAATTGGTGCAGCAACATGTCTTGCACTTTTAGTTTTTGCATTATTTGCATCATTCCAATCATGGATAATCGGCACCGTAACCTTATTAATCGGCGCAGTTTACTATGCTTTTAAACAAAAAATCAAATCATCAACTTAACAAAATTCTGTTGTTCGAGTTATTGTTGCTGTTTCCTTTTCAGCATGTTCTCCAAAACTGGCTTCAGCTTCGCATTCTCAGCCTTAATCTTATCCTTGCCCAAAGCATGCATCTGCTCCGTCATCTCTCTAACAATTTCCGCAAACTTCACACCTTCAGCAGCAGAAACATATTCCACACGAAACCTTTCCGGACTTAAGCCAAGCTTCTGCAACATCGGCCCCAAAGCATCCATCCTAGCCTTCATCTTGTAGTTTCCACTTATGTAATGGCAGTCATACGGTAGATGGCACGCGCCAACCATAACAATGCCAGCACCTAGCCTGAAAGCCTCTAAGACAAAATCGCGGTCAACCCTTCCAGAACACATAACCCTTATAGAGCGTATTGTCGGCGGATATTCAAATCTGCTCGTACCCGCTAAGTCGGCTCCAGCATAACTGCACCAATTGCATAAGAAAGCCAAAATCTTGTCTTCCGGATTCGTTTCCAAGGCTGCTCTTATCTGGGCAAATACTTGAGCGTCCGTGAAGTGCATCTGCATTATGGCATCTGTGGGACATTCTGCTACACAAGTTCCACACCCATGACACATGGCTGTTATTACTTGCGCTGGCTGTTTTTCCTCAGCCTTTATCGCTCCGTATGGGCATCGTTCAGCACAAATGCCACACTTAGTAGCAACATTTCTACATTTAGTCGGGTCTACGACAGCGATTATTGGTTCGATTTTCCATTTTGGCTTAGAAAGCACAGTTGCTACTCTTGACGCTGCGCCACTGCCTTGTGAAACGCTGTAGGGAATATCCTTCAATCCTTGGCATGCCCCAGCTAAGAATATTCCATCAGTAGGCGCATCTATCGGCTTGAGCTTGGGATGGCTTTCCATGAAAAAGCCGTCTGCTCCACGGGTTAGATTGAGTATCCGTGCTGTTTCCTCTGTGCCCTTCTTGGGTATGGCTGCAGTTGCCAAAACAGCCATGTCAGCCTCAACTTCTATGGGTTGACCAAGCGTCATGTCCTCAGCGTGTATGATCAAATTCTTTGTTTCTGGGGCTTCCAAAATTCGGCTTACTCTTCCGCGAACAAAGTTCACGCCAAGTTCTCTTGCTCGGTCATAAAATTCTTCATAGCCTTTAAAGTTGCTCCGCATGTCCATGTAGAAAACGTAGACTTCCACATCATTCTTATACTTCTCTTTAAGCTGAACCACATGCTTCAAAGTATACATGCAGCAAAAGTTTGAACAATATGGATACTTGTTTGCGTCACGCGACCCAACACATTGGATGAAGGCTACGCTGTGAGGTTTCTGGCCATCTGAAGTCCTAATAACCTTTCCGCCTGTGGGACCAGCAGCAAGTATGAGCCTTTCAAACTCGAGGGACGTGATTACGTTTACGTATTTTCCATATCCTAAAAGCGGATTATCATAGGGCAAATATATGTCGTAGCCCGTTGCCACAACTATTGCGCCCACTTCCACTTCTATTTCTTCTGGTTGCTGTTCAAAGTTTATGGCTTGTCTTGCTCCACAAGCGTCTACACATTTGTAGCATTCGATACAATAATCTTTGTTTATAGTGTAATCGAGAGGAACTGCTTGGTCGAATGGTGCCGATATGGCTTTTCTAACACCCAGACTCATGTCCCACTCATTTGGATATTCAATTGGACAGACATCTTTGCATTCACCACAACCAGTACAGTTCTCAGGAATCACATACCTGGGGTTCTTCCGAATCCTAACCTTAAAATTACCTATAAAACCACTCACACTCAACAGATCAGCATGCGGTATTATCTCAATATTGGGATGCCGCCCAACATCAACCATTTTTGGCCCTTCAATGCATATGGAACAGTCAAGAGTTGGAAAAGTTTTATCCAGTTGCGCCATGTGACCCCCAATGCTTTCACTCTTTTCAAGCAGATACACCTTAAAGCCCATCTCAGCCAAGTCTAAAGCAGCGTTCATTCCAGCTATGCCACCACCCACGACTAATGCCTTGTTGGTCACTGGAACCTCTATGGTTTGAAGTGGTCGCAGTAGCCTTGCTTTTGCAACTGCCATTTTTATTATGTCTTTGGCTTTTTCTGTTGCTTCTTTTGGCGTGCTTGGATGGCACCATGATGAGAATTCGCGGATGTTCGCCATTTCAAAGAGAAACGGGTTCAAGTTAACGTCAGAAACTGTTCTCCGGAATGTTGGTTCGTGCATTCGTGGAGAGCAAGCTGCCACAACAACGCGGTTGAGTTTATGCTCCTTTATGCCCTTTCTGATTTCCTCTTGCCCCGGATCTGCACACGTATAGCGGTTGTCTTTCACGTAGACAACGTTCGGCAAAGTTTTTGCATATTCAACAAGCTCTTTAATGTCCAACACGCCTGCAATGTTTAAGCCGCAGTGGCATATGAAAACGCCTATTCTAGGCTCTTCGGCTTCAATGTTTTTTTCAGTCATGTTGTGCTCCCTTCCATCCCAATCTCTTCTCTACAGATTCCATCAGTTTCTGAGAGCCTTTAGCCTTCAACTCTTTAGTCATTTCAATCGGTGAGGCTACCTTTTCCAACGCTTTGTTCCACGCTCCAGAACGAATAGGCGTGTGGCTTATTTTAGTTCGCTTAAGTTCTAAGGCTTCCTCAGCAGGGCAAATAACTTTGCACGCTCCGCAGTAAACGCAAAACATTTCGTTTACGTGCACTTTTTTATCTTCTTCAGAAAGGTAAAGTGCTCCAGTTATTGGACACACGTCTAGGCAATCTGTGCAGCCTTCAGGACATTTTTCTGGGTGAATGAGGATTTTTCCTTCAATAAATTTTCGTACGTGCAAGATGCCTTCTGGACATTTGAATTCACAGATTCTGCAACATGGACACCGTTCCTTTTCAACATCAACTTTGATTTGAAGACCTTTCCTTTTCCTTTTGGGTAGTTTTTCAAGAATTTTTCCATCAGCAGTCAATCTTGTCACTTTAATTAAATCTAAGGGACATGCTTTTTCACACTCCACACAATTTATGGGGCATTTGCTTGTATCGATTTGAATGTCACGGATCAATTGTGGGAAACTTTCCTTTTCAACTACTGAAAGGGCATGTTCTCCGTTCACTGTTACTTTTACTGCTCCATATGGGCACAGTACGTCGCATATTCCGCAAAAGTTGCATTTTGTCAAATCAACGTCAATTTTTGCTTTCTTAGCTTTCTCTCCTTGAATTTTAGGCTGTTTCTCAATCTTAATAGCCTCTTTTGGACAAGCCAAAGAGCAGATTTGACAGCCCACACAAAAGTTTCTGTCAAGAGTTAACTTGAAATTCTTAACGTGCAAAATCCATTCTAATGTTAATGCCTTTGCCGTATCTGTTTTAGTTGTTTTTAACGGCATCCAATTAACCGCCAAATTAAGTCATGTTTGACAGGTTATATTTCAATAATGCCTAATGGAGTAGTTTGAGATGTTAAATTTATCATATAAATGTTGCTTGTGCTTTGGCTTGCTTTCTTTCATGAACTCAAAGAGTTTAATATAATCTTACAAACTTAAATTCCTGCTTTTCCACATCATTAACCTTTAGGTAGGTACTTCCCAAATGGAAAATGTTTTATCCTCCTAAGGACGTAATGTCTCAAAGGGGAAATTTCATGGCTAAATGCCCTAAATGTAAAAGAGAAGTCAGCACTCCTAAAAAGACTTGGAAGATGGCTGGAAGGAAAGATAAGAGTGGCAAGAGAACAGAACTTACAATTGGGCTCTTTGAATGTTGCGGAAAGCCTTTCAGAGCCGTCCTAAACAAGAGAAAAATCTAATTCCAATAATAACACAACATCTCCTATCTTTTTTCTATTTTTACTTCGCAACAACTCTGTAGAGCTTCAGAACTTAGAATTATCAATTCTTCAGTGAGCATTTCTTCATATATCGTTTTAATGATTGAGTTTGTTGCAAACTGCCACATAACATTTTAAGCCTTCATCTTTCAGACCAACAATACTAAAGCCGGCATCATACAGTAATCTTTTAAAATCGTCCAAGGTGAAAGCCTTTTTCAAACCAGTAACGATGATCACAGCGTCTTTCTTGGCAACACGCCCAATTTCATTCATGGTTTTGACAGGTTTTGGCATGTTTTGAAGTAGCGTAATACTAAAAACGGAGCTAAAAATTTTTTCTCTTAGAGGTATGTTGTCAGCGTCAGCTAGAATTAAGTGTATGTTCAGAAAATTTTTGGCATGTTTTTTCGCTTGAAGCACAATTTTTCTAGAAATATCCAGTCCAACTGTTGTTTCTGCTTTGTCAGCTACGTAATCAAATAGCAGTCCTGTTCCACAGCCTGCATCCAACACCAAGCCGTGCTTTTCCATTTTTAAGCCTTCTAATGCAACCTTAATTTTTGCAGTCTGTTCTTCAGCATATTGCATGTCATAAATGTGAGCCGTCAAATCGTAGCGATGCATTAAGATGCGTTTCTTTTTCCAGTCGCTCATGGTAAACTCTTCAGAAATCTTATGTATACACAAGTCTTCTAAATCTATTGGCGAGAACCAGTTGTCAAACTTTAAGCCTCTAAGTGTTCTAGTAAAACCTACTGTTGTAGAAGCAGAAACGGTCGTTAAGGAGGCTGTTTCTCAACGCAAAACGCTGCTTGTGGTTGGCAACTGTTGGGTGCATTACCTTGGCAGAGCAAAGTCGAAACTTGAACCTGGAGAACGCATACTAATAATCAAGGAAGATGGCTCGCTTCTTGTTCACCGTTCGGTTGGCTACGAACCAGTTAACTGGCAACCTCCAGGCTGCATTTTCCAAATTCAAGCTAAAGACGACATTTTGGAGGTTCGTGCTGTAAGGCAAAAGCCAGTTGAATCTGTTAAGGTGTTTTTTGACAAAGTTCTTATGGTTTCTGCTTTGAGCCTCGTTGATTCTGGAGAATTTTCTCTTTATGCAAGCGAGGAGGACATGCAGAAAGCCATTCTGTTAGAGCCATCGCTTTTAGAAGAAGGGTTTAAGCCCATAAGCTATGAGAAGAAGGTTGAACCTGGCTTTGTAGATGTTTACGGTGTGGATAAGAATGGGAAACTTGTTGTTGTTGAGATTAAGCGTAAAACAGCGGGCAAGATAGCAGCAATTCAACTTGCCAAATACATTGACGCAGTTAAAGGCAAAACTAACCGTGAAGTGAGAGGAGTTCTTGTGGCGCCGAACATTGCGAAGGATGTTCAGAGATTGCTAGCAACCCTTGGATTGGAGTTTAAAGCGTTAGACCCAAGAAAATGCGCTGAAATCTTAAAAAGGTCTGAGGCAAGAAAACTGGAGGCATTTTTCACGGAGGAAACTGGATAATGATTCAAAGAATTGTTCCATTAGCCTTTGACAGTTTTGGCGTACGTTCCATGGCAACGTTCGTAGAAACAGACGACTTAAAAGTTCTAATAGATCCTGGAGTTGCTTTAGCTCCTATTCGCTATGGTTTGGAGCCGCATCCTTTAGAATGGCGGAGGCTTGATGAAACTTGGGAAGCGATAAGGCAGTATGCGGAAAATGCTGATGTGTTAATTGTGACACATTACCATTATGACCATCATGATCCAAACAGCCCAGAACTATACAAAAACAAAGCAGTTTTCATAAAACATCCAACACAAAACATAAACAGAAGCCAACAAGAAAGAGCAGCGCTGTTCCTCGAAGCTATAAAGGGAATGCCTAAAAAACTTGAAGTTGCTGATGGAAAAAACTCCCAACTGGGCAAAACGTTCATAAACTTTTCGAAGGCTGTTTGCCACGGAACAACCCCACGTCTTGGATATGTAACAGAAGTCAGCATAAGGAGTAACAGCGAAAAATTTCTTTGCACATCCGACGTTGAGGGACCATCCCTTGAAGACCAAATAGGCTTTATTCTCAAAGAGAAGCCTGACGTTTTGTTTGTGGACGGTCCAACGACGTATATGTTGGGCTATCGCTATTCATATAAAAGCCTCGAAATCTCTAACAGCAATCTTGTCAAAGCCATAAAAGAAACAAGCCTAAACACGCTTGTTTTAGATCATCATTTTCTGCGAGACTTGAATTACAAGACAATGATAAAACCAATATATGCAGCAGCGGATAAGCAAGGAGTAAAAGTTGTCACTGCTGCGGAGTTTTGTGGAAGAAAAATCGAAATGCTTGAAGCTTCAAGAAGAGAATTGTACGCAAAATACGGCGAAGCAGAAGCTAAAGGCAAAAAGCGTATACTAAAAGAAAGTGAGTAAGAATTTAACATAACTATTTCTTCAGTATGATTGAAACGTCCATTAAACATTACTGCTAGCCGCTTTTAACGTGCGATATTCTTAAATCGCCCATCTGACTGTTCTCATTTTCACGGCTTGAGGTTAAGCTGGAGAATGAACCTTGCGAAAGTACCTAGTGAGCTTCATCGTTGGATTAATCATACTTTGCGTGATGACTTGGCTAATCGTAACCTTTATGAATTATCATGAAGAGATAGGTTTTCTTCCTTTATACACTTTTAGCACGGTTTCCAGAATCGTTATTACGCTTTTTATTTCGGTTGCTTGGGGAGTTTCCTTCGGCATATTCGCCGCAACAAACAAGTGGGCATCGTTGATTCTCACACCTTTCATAGACTTATTACAGTCCATTCCAATACTTGGATATTTCCCAATGGTCATTGGCTTTCTATTCGCAATAGGCCCGTTAGGCATTGAACTATCTGTCATAATCTTGCTTTTCACATCTATGGCGTGGGCCATCTTCTTTGGAGTTTTAGGAGCCGTTCGAGGCATCCCAACAAACGTTGTTGAATCTGCCCAGAGTTTTGGTTTAACAGGATGGCGATACATTAGACATGTAGTTTTGCCTGCAATCACTCCTGCCGTGGTTTCGGGAGCGAACCTCGCATGGTGTGATGGCTGGTTCTTCATGATTGCTGCAGAATACATCCAATACAAAGGAGTCGTCGTGACACCACCCACAGGTGGACTGGGCACTCTTCTTGCAATGGCTGCTTATGAATGGCAAGACATGAATGTTGCCATAATCCTTCTAGTGTTCATAACTTTCATTGTCGTGTACTTCAACACTCTAACTTGGCATAGGCTCATGGAGAGAGCTAGCACAGGCACGTTTAAGCCTGTGTTCAGAATGGATCTTTCAGGAGTTGGAAAACTTGGAGTTGCAAGAGCAACGAGTTGGCTGCATTTTGGAAGGCTTCACTGGCCAAAATCTTTCTCTATTGCTGCTCAACGTTTACGAAAATATTCTCGCATCGAAAAGATTATTGCTCTAGTCTTAGCGTTAGTAGCAGTTTTCTTTGTTTTATATATGGTGTTTGGCCAATTCCCAACATTAGCTTTGATTAGTGGAGGATTTGACCAGCACCCTGCAGAACAACTAGGCAGTTTGCCATTGTTAATTGCCCTAACGATGGGACGGCTTACAATAGCCTATGGAATTTCCCTCGCAGTCGCAATCAGCATGGGCGTTTTAGCCGCAGAACACAAGAGATTTGCAACCGTGTTCTACCCACTTTATGATATCGGACAAGGAGTACCAATTCTCGCTTTGTTTCCAGTTCTTTTTCTTGGATTAAACGGACTACTTGGAATACCCGGAATTGCCCTTGAACTCACATGTATCATAATGTTGGTTCTTGACATGATATGGTACATGTTCCTCAACATCGTAAGTGCAGTGAAAAACATTCCAACCGAAATAAAGGAAGTAAGTCAGCTTCTCGGGTTTAAAGGTATGAAAAGAATAACACATATAATCATTCCATCCATACTCCCATCCATAGTGACAGGAAGCATACTTTCATGGGGAACCGGCTGGAACACCATAATATTCGCTGAGTACATGCCATCTACTGATGAGGCGCCACCACTTTCAGTTCCAGGCCTAGGCTCATTGCTGGACAAAGCTGGATACGAATTTGGAAACACTGTAGTACTAATCTTTCTCCTCGGCATAATAGCGGCAATCGTGCTTTCCATGGAAGGATTTGTTTGGAGGCGTTTGCTTAGGAAATTTGAAAAATATCATGTAGAGGTGTAACCCTTTGTCAGTGCTTGGAGTAGAAAATGTGACGAAAACATTTGCAATGGAGAAATCCAAAATCTTAG
>Ga0172363_10003196_pt1 | contig 13315 bp, 10 predicted proteins | sample LakKivs2_kivu2a2_FD_114541 | JGI IMG/M metagenome (GOLD analysis project Ga0172363, IMG submission 114541) | Sediment microbial communities from Lake Kivu, Rwanda - Sediment s2_kivu2a2 | ecosystem: Environmental > Aquatic > Freshwater > Lake > Sediment | place: Rwanda: Western Province, Lake... | reverse complement strand
TATGGAGCAGATCCCCCCGCAACAGGGGGAGCTCAGGCCTGGAGTCTCCAAAACGGCGAAAGCCAAACAGTCTGTGGCCCACGTGGCCGCGTGGGTTCAAATCCCACCCCCGGCGCCATAGTAAACTATGCTTTTAGGCATGTTTTTGGCTTATTTTTGTAAAAGGTTTGCTTAAATCTTGCTTTAGTCTTGCTTTGTTTTTCTATTTCGCATGAAGGTTTATATTTTTCGTTTTGCATTTCATTATTGAGGGTTAAGGTGATGGCTGACTACGCTCAGTCTAGAAGTCTAGTTTTGTCCGCGTTGGCTGATAATAAGCCAATGAGTGCTAGAGACATTGGTAAGGCTACGAGGCTGAGTGAAGAGGCTGTTTACGGCGCGCTTTTTCGGTGTTGGAAGGGTGGCTACGTTCTTCGCACGGAGAAACCTATCTATGTTCATGAAAGGATTTTTAAGGGCAGGGGCGGAGTTACCCAGAACACTAGGCCGTATCACCTCTACGTTCTTAGGCCTGAGGATGTTAACTCCTTAGACGTGGATAGGCAGAGGTTCGTCAAGTACGCAGACGAATACCTGGACGTTCGTGGAGGCGGAAAGAGAAGCAAGGCTAAACTCATCCTTGAATATTTGAGGGAGCATAGGGACGGGGCATTCTTCTCTAAGGATTTAGCTGAGGCGCTGAAGAGTTACGGAGTTGAAGTTAGGGACGTCATGAGTAACGTCCGACGGTTCGAGGAGGGTGGTCTCGTCTACGTTCGAGGCTACAAGACCGATGACAGGCAGACACCGTTCAAGAAGGGTTACCTAATCACTTGGCTCGACCAGGAGAAACCGAGGGAAGCAACCATCAGAGAAGCAATTGAGAGGACTAACGCCTCTTTGAAGGGAGGGTTAGCTGGAAGCCCGATTATGGAACGCGTCCACAGGATCAGAGACGTAATAATTGAGCATACCCAGTTGAGGGAGCTTGTAAGCTTCGCCTACTTAGAGAATAATCTTAACTGTGGACATTACGAGGCTGAACACGCTTTAATGAGGGCGTTGCAGCTCTATCCAGACTTGAAGGAGGCTAAGCTCTTCGGCATGTATCGATATTATTATCATGCTTCCTTAAGCGAGGAGGATCTTAAGGCGGCTTTGGAGATGAAACGCAACTACCTGCGTATAGCAAAGGGGAGGGATAATAGAATAGGCCACAACTGGGAGGCAGTTGCGGAGTGGTTCATAGACAAGTTTACGACGGGAGCAAAGTTTTGGACCCAGAACCATAGGGCTGGCGGCATGGATCCTAGACGCGTCACGCTACACCTAATAAAGGGCGTTGGCGGACGGAGGAACAGCGCTGAGGTCGACAGGGCATGGGATGTCACGCCTGGCATATTCGCCCCGGCAATTACCTATGTTCTGAGCTGCAAGTGGGGTTTGGTGACGAAGAGGCATGTCGACGACTTCCTTGACGTCTTAAGGTGGAGTAAGGAGTTCGGAGTTGATACGCCGGACGGACGCGACATTAAGCAAGGAATTGTAGGAGTCTTCGCAGCCAGCGCCTTCAACCCAAAGGAGAACGTCCAGCTTAAAGACGGCTCAACTATTAGCCTAACCCAGTACGCTGCTAGGATGAGGCTTCAACTGCTCAGGGCAAGCGACTTCAACCAGAAATTGCACGAGAGAGGCTGCCCAAAGGGCGTCTCGGTACAGAAGTTATGTAGCAGAGCCAAGAACGAAGACGAAGTTAGAGAGACACTTGAAAAGATGTGGGATCAAATAGATAACGCGGAAGAAATACTAAACGAACTCCTCGAAAAGAACAAGAAACTGTATGAGTTTGAGAAGATGCTGGAAGAGACAGAACAATCTGAAGAGTAGAGGTATAGTAGTACGTGACGAAGAAAAAGTGGTAGCGTTCGGTTCCGATACTCCACGTATTTTTATGGAATTTTCTGAGTGATTCTAGGCGCTCAAAAATTTCGTCAAAGTTCTAATGTCGAGTTCCCATTGTCCTGTTTCTGCTGTCTGCGTTCTGGCAGTTGTGAGTAGTTTCCGTCAGCGGTTCTGTAAGCAGCTAGTCTACCAACGGTTTCCCATCGATCACCTGAGAGGTGGCGGATTTGCACCGTGATAACTTCAGCTGTTGGGTCGGACTTCCCAAGCCAAACAGTCAAAGTCAGGAAATCGCCATTGGGCAGTCTAGTTCTCATGCTTGCTTTAGGTTGAGATCGAACAGACACAAAGCTCACCATCCAACGAATCAACGAGACAATTGGCTTAAGAAAGTAATATTTCTTGCCATGGGACAAAAACGTTGTCTCTTTTTTTGTGCGCAATTCTAAGATAAACCTTTAAAACGAGGAGAACAACTGTAAATTTGGAGGAGTTGATTCTGTGCCTGTCGCTTTTGTCCTGATAAACACGGAGATTGACGCTATGGAAAAAGTCTTGAAAGCCTTAGAGAACGTCGAAAGCGTAAAAGAAGCTTACAGCGTATTTGGAGTATACGACGTAGTTGTTAAGGTTGAAGCAGCGTCTTTGGACAAGATCAAAGATTTAGTAACTTACCGAATAAGAAGGCTGGATGGCGTTAGCTCAAGCTTGACGATGATAGTGATTGAGTGAATAAAAATAGAATTCTAAAAAGTGCATTAGAATACAGACTGGCAAATGGTGAATACACCGAGTTGACATGATGCCACAGCTGATTACTTGGCACATCCTCTAAGAACGAGCAGGAGATACCCCTCTTATTAAAAATATTAAACCTTATGATCACTAATTTCTATTTTTTTGTGATATTAGACCGTAAAATTCTGGTCTCCTGGTCTCAAAAAGTGGTAACTCGAATTTTCCAGGGATTATTATTACATGTTTTTCTTGGGCTCCTTTAAGGTTTAATGAAGCGTATATAATTTCCTCATTGACTGCGCTGGCCTTAGCCAAAGTTTGACCAGTATAGTCCGCAATTTTGCTTCGTCCAATGAAGCGAAAGCCTCTTTCCACTCCTACACGGTTGACCGCTACATAGTTAACTCTGTTTTCATATGCTCTAGCGTTAATTACGTACTTGGGAATAGCCTCTGCACCACGAGGCCAATTAGTTGGTAGAACAATAATCTCTGCACCCATAAGAGCCATCACACGCGCACTTTCAGGGAGTCTTACATCAAAGCAAATGTTTAGACCTATCTTGCCTATTTCTGTAGTGTAGACCTTTAAGGGCTTGTCGCCTGGAGTAGCGTAACGATCTATTCCTAGATAAGGCAAGTGAATCTTTCGGTACTTTCCTATAATGCCTTCTGGACCGAAAAAGGCTAGGGCGTTATAGCACTTATCTCGGTCTATTTCAAGTAAGCCAATGATTGTATATATTCCAAGATCTTTGCACAAAGAACCAATCTCGTTTGTGCTTGGCCCTGGAATGGGTTCAGCTACATCTAAACCTTCATCGAGGCTAGAAAAACAGTATCCCGTAATAGAACATTCAGGAAAAACTAATAGTTGACTACCATTCTTTGATGCAGCATGCATCAACTCTAAACATTTTTTCAAATTTTCTTCTTTCTCCAAAATCTTAGGATTTGTTTGAATTCCAGCTACCTTAAGCAGTTCTTTCAAACCAAACACCTTCAATAAGTATGTGTAAAAGGTCATTAATAAAAAAGTCATTTAGCTAGCTAAGTTATTATTGTGCTAGTCTCTCTCGATTTGAGCGTGAATTTGCCATTCTATAGCAGAAATACTTAATGGAATTAAGCGGAATACTATTTCCTATGATTGAAGGAGATAGTATTTCTGACATTTACATTTTTCTTCCATGTCAAAGTCTAAATGATAGAAGATGGTTGCCTGAGAATGCTGAATCAAAAATATATCCTTTCCTAAAGGAACAGAAATCATTTTAGTATCTGCACAATATCATAATAGCAGACACAACCAAGAAATTGGAAAATATTCTTCCATTAGGAAATATCGGAACTAACATCCTATTCAAGAGATTCAAACTGATTCTCATCTCCAGTATTCTACTAAGCCCCTCAGTAAGAAAACTAAATATACCACAGCGGTTTGTTTTATGTTTTTATAGAAGCACCAAGAATTGGCATATTAAATCATTATCTCCCTCAATTTTTTGGCCTTTAGTCCAAGTGACCGACCTTCCACTTGGATAATTTTGGCTCTAGTTAAATCTTCTAATCCCTCTATAAGCTTAAGATAGGCCTTACCCACATTGATTATAATTTCTGAGGAATGCATTTCCTTGATGATTGATGCAAGTTTGACAAGGTTTTCCCTCCTGATCTTTTCAACTTCATCTTTAGTTAGATCAATTCTCGAACCGAAATCCTTACTTTTTGATTCATAATAGGGAACCTTGCTGTTTGGTCCGATAATCCCATATTCTTGTGAAACTATTACTATATCGACTCCCTGCAACTTTCCTTCCCGTTTCAACTTTCTAACTACTCCAAAGAATACGCCTTCATATCTCTCTATTGCAGGAATAGGTTCTTTTGGTTGATGTCTTTTGGAAACAGCTTCTGACATAATTAACAAACGTCTAGATGTAGTTTTTGAAGTAAATGGTGGTTTCATTGAGTGAACTCTCCTAGGATATATTGAAGGGTGCATGGAAATATCCTGGATGATCTCTTGGCTGTAGCCTGTTTCCAAAAACTGGTGCTAGAGGTATATGCTGGTCGTCGAGTTGTATACTAGGGCCTGTGTTCATAACGATCTTGCTTACGGGGACTATGAGCACTATGCCTCTTTGACTCAGCCTGTCCGCTGAGTCAGATATGGTTCTTCGAAAGAGGCGGATAGACTCTTTGCTTTGCAGCACAGTAAGTAGGTCTTCTAGCCCTACAATCTTCACTTTCGTAGGTGGAGTTTGGTTGGTGCGGAGTTGCCGAAGCAGTTCTACAATGCTTATGATTTGGTCGCAGTCTTCAAACTTGGTGCGTAACAGGCTTCTTTCAACGATATTGATGCCTGTTAGGAAAGATCGATTCACTCTTTCTCATCCTCCTTGGTTATGAAGTCAAGCAGGCTTGTACTCGGCTTCTCCGTTTTTCTCTGACCTAGCTGGCTCCTCAGTTGGTCAGCTATTCGAGAATACGTTCTCTCCCCGGTCTTCTTGTAGAGCAGTTCAAGCACGGAGATAATGTCAGCTCTTGCATATCTACTGACATAACGCTGGATAGACCTGCCTTGTTCATAGAGGGCGTAGAGGTAGTGAGCAATATCGATAATGGGGATGTCTGCTCCTCGCTCTGCGTCTACCTCAATTAGGTGAAGACGGTCACTCGGGTTAGTGACAATGAGGCTTTTCCCTTTGACGGTTACATATCCATGTTGAATAAGGCTTGCGAGGCTGCCGCCTCCTGTTTGCAGCCGTTTATTTAAATCATCGTATGTGAGATCCTTGTTTCCGGCCACATAAAGGAGGTAGAGTCTGGTCAGCTCATCTATAGCTCCTGGAAGTTGTCTTAACTCGAAAGATTTTATAAGCGAGTCTACAATGGCTACGATGTCGTCAACTGCTTCGTCAACACCCACTATTTGATCACCTTTCATAACATTTGGCCAATATTTCGAATAGACTTCAAGGCACCTACCCATGACCATCACGAATAGGTCTACATCCGAGATGGCACGTCCAGACTTACGAGTCCGTTCCACGGATTCTTGGGCTCGCAGATAGATAGTGTCTTTAAGCCCTTCCCAACTGGTGGGGGTCGCGGAGTCTAATCGCTTTCGACAAACGAAGGGGATGTCATAACGAATGTTGCCAGCCTCCCCATGAACGCCGGTTCTTCCTTCAGATCGAATCGGGTATACGGCACTAACATAGAATCCCGCGTCAACAATCGACTTAAGAACAGATTTCCAAGCCCATGGCTCCTTATGGTGAAACGTGAATAAAAATATGCCATCCTTCTTGAGCACTCGTTCCGACTCTCTAAAGACCCGCGTTAAACCTTCAAAGAAGAAACAATCATCTTTACCAAGAACATTGTTTTTCACTATTTCGCGCGCTCTAGGTGCCTGTTCTGGACGAAACTCCTCCACGTCTTGCAAAGCTTCCCTAAGCCATATGTAAAAAAAGTCAGAAAGCTCTGAGTACATAACATTATCGCAGTATGGAGGATCTGTTATCACGGCATCTACAGAATCTGAAGGAAGAAATGTCAAATCTTCCGCTGTCTGAGCTTTTAGAATGGTATTTCCATTATCGCTTAGAAGACCTTCAAACCCCAATACAAGATTACTTATAGGCGGGTCTCCTATTGAGTCTGGATCAGCCCAGTACTTTTTTCCTCTTGATGTTTTTTGATAGTATTTAGTGAAAGTGCCTCTTCCAATCTTTGTGCCCCAAACATTATTCTCAACAGGCATGTCGATTAGTTGATAAGCATGCAAGCCAAAGAGTGGTTCAAGCTCGTATCTATGTGAATTATATTTGCATAACATATTGTTTGCATTGATAGAGTCTGAAAATGTGAGAATAAAAAATTCTCGTAAATTATGATCATTAATTTTCAGGATCTCTTCTAATAAAGTTGAAAGACAAAGAAGTTGTCTCTCATTAAACAATTGATAGAAGTATCTGTATCCATGTTTCAACAGATCCCGAGTCTTTAATCCATCGATAATGGGTTGTCTCGGATACTTTAATTCGTCTTTATGAGAAACGAATTCTTTTTTCGCTTCTTCAAATATATTAATGTCCCAATCATCGGCACATTTGTAACCTCTACCACAAGTTTCACAGTAGTATTCAATTGCAACCATTTCTAAAGGTGCTGGGCCATCTATTCTTCTAATTGCGTCCAGAATATTTTCCTTCTGACCACAATGAGAGCAAGTGTACTTGCCTGCACCTGAGAGCCATTTTCCTGGGACAAAAGTTTTACCACATTCGGGGCACTTAAAATTAGCGTCACGGTCTATCTTTTTAAGAAATCCAACATCGCTTATGTGAAGATCACCGTTGACAATGTGATGACAATATGGGCATACAACTGTATGGTACCCATTCTTTGTTGCTATTATGGGACTAGGAAAAATCTTTACTTCTTTTCCACAGGCAAGGCAGGGAACCTTCTTTACCCAAAATATGTAAATTACATCAGCAGGATGGTTTCTTGGACAAGTGGTTCTATAGTACTGTTTAATTTCAGAAGCTATATTCTTTTTCAGCTGTTCGAACACAACATCAAGAGCATCAAAGTCAACAGAGTCGACCTCCTTTTTCGTTGTGAACCATGCGACTGGGTTAAGATCGATACCTATTACTTTACAACCTAGCCTTAGTGCTTCAACAACTGTTGTACCGCCACCCATAAATGGATCGAGAACAATAGGCGCCTTTCCTTCATTGTTTATTAGCTGATTCTTTGTATAGAAATGTTCCCACAACTTCTTCTCGTTCTCTTCTGGGCTAAGTTCTTCGTTGTAATCGGTAAATGTTGCAAGGATGAGCATCCGGAAAACGCTTCCAAGCCTTCTCGCCCACCACTTGTGTATTTGATAGATAGGCTTCTTAGCGTTACCCTCTTTCATCGCAATCTCGTTTATACGTTCAATTGGGAAATCTCTTTCAATGTACTTCAAACAAATCAAGCCCTAACAAGCCTAATCATCGGCACAAGACACTCCATGAATGAAAGGCCTCCGTGAGCAACATCAGGCTGCCTTCCAGGCAGACTCCAGTAGAATCGTCCCCTAATATAGCAGCCCTTTTCATCGAAAATGACATAGTTACGATCCTTAGGCAGGCAACGAAGTTGTTCTATTTCAGCGCTTGATTCCATAGGCGCAAGACCTCTAGATCCCCCAAAGACTCTTTTCAAAACCCGCTCATCCGCCTCATGAACCTTTAAAAAGAGGGTTGCAGACTTCGCGTAGATGTAGCCATGATCCGAAGTCAATACGATCTTGTCAGCGTCAAGTCTGTCTAGAACCTTTCCCAACGCCACCTCGGTTTTTGTTATTGCCTCTTGAGGCGTATTTACTAGTCCTCTAGCATGATGCAAAAGCTCATCGGGGAATGATATCCATACTATGCATTTTTCACGTTGAGGGAGAAAAGCAGGAACTTGGCCTGAGGATACCGTGACTACTTTGTAGCCGTTCCAATTATTCAATGAGGAGAGAGAAGCGACACCGAAGAACTGTTTCATGAAGCTCTGAGTAGTTGAGGGAATTTGTGAAAATGTATATGAGTACTCTTCAACTTTGTATCCTTGTCTTTCTAGGTTCAGTGAGAGTAATTCTACCTCTCTAATTGACAGTCCATCCATCAACACGATATTCTTATCATCAGGTTTGAAACGTGAAGCTGCTTCTGCTTGTCTAATCGCAGCTAGAAGTATGTCGTAAGCTTCGAAGAATGTTCTTAGAATGAACTGTTCAACTCTGTTTGTTTCCCGTTCTTTGTCTACATAGAACTCGTCTATATTGATGCCTTCTGATGGTTTCCATATTTCCTTCAAAGCGTTAAAGATGACATCAAGAGGGCTCTGCGAAGTTATTAGTTTTTGTGCTAACGCTTCGAGCTCCATGTTCAGTCCCTCAAATGGTAGTTAAGCTGTTTCTCAGGAAACTCTCCTGGAGCTAGCTTGTGTAACCAGTCTGCTATGCGTTGCCTGTATTCTACAGCAGTATCCATGGCGATGCGAAGCTCTTGGTCTGTAAAGATGGCGTTGGGACATAGAATTTTCAGCATTGCGCTCGCTATCTTCTTTATTCCACGTTCGTCTCGAATCGTGACGTTTTCGCTTAAGGCTACTCTAGAGCTTATGTAGTGTTGGAAATCCATCTTTCTCAGCTCGTGAAGTACCTCGCAGAAGTAGTCTGTGGCAAGCCCATATCGTCTTGAGAGGTGTCGGTCGACCTGCATAATCTTCGGTAATTCCCATCCTGGAATCAGGCCATGGATGCGATCTACGAAGGCGCTGTCACTCATAAACTCAGGCACAGCTTGGCTGAAGTCTTCAGTAGGCAAGCCACTTTGGACATCCACGTTTCCCATGAAGACCAGAGAACACGTGCTTTGAGCTCGCTTTGGACCCCTCTCGAAGAAGCCATCAACCATGTAATCCTTCATTTTTCCCATCATCTCATCCGGGTTTATGAAGGAGACTTTGGCAACCTCGTCGAAGATTAAGGAGTCTCTAACTGCGATCTCCCCCTCCCTCCTTGTTGCGATGTTGTAGAAAAGTACCGCCGGGCTCACTCGTCCCCCAGAGATTATCCTCGTATAGAACGATGTGTTCCTATAGAAGTAGGTTTTACCCGTAGCGCGGGGTCCAAGCTCCATAAGGTTACAGTTTGTCTCGACCAGTGATGCAAGCCTAGAGAGAAACACGATTTTGGATTGTTCGTCATATTGGTCTGGGTTGACGCCTATTGTGTTAATGAGCACATCAATCCATTCGTCTATTCCAAATTCCTGCCTCTTGATGCAGAACTCTTGGAAGTCTATATGAGGAGTCTGATATGGAATGAACTGTGCAACTATAATAGGCGTCAAAGTCTCCTCCTCAGGGCGTTTACTGTAATTTAGGGTAGCTAGCCCCCACATCCCTGAACCAAGAAGCCCCTCATACTCCTCAACGATAGAATTCATAATCCCTGCATCCCTCACATTAAGGGAGGGGATTACGACGAGATGTGTACCTAGCCTGATGTCTGTCTCAACTTTGAATTCGTCCATGAGTTTGACAGAACCCTTCATCATGATGTCGTGAAGTATCTTATCCTTATCCTTAGGCTCCGGGTAATGTTGTCTAACGAACTCTGAAAGCCTCGCCAGGTCTTGTTCTGAAGGGTTCTCGCCGCAGATACGCATCACGAGGTATTCTGAGATGAACCGTGGAAGCCTACTCACTTGTTGAAGCTGGGATAAAGCCTTATTGATCACTACATCGCCGAAGGTTTTCCTAAGCTTGTCGTCTAAACTTAACACTTTCTCAGCCTACCTTTGCTCCTTAAACTCTTCGAGATACTTGTCCCAAGCCGCTCGGTTGTCTTGGCTTCTTCTTCTCTCCATCTCGATCTTCGCCTTCACTTGACCTATTAATGGAACGGGAACCCTCTCAAGAAGCCTCAGAAGTTGTTCCTTGCTAATCCATTGGGGGAACTGCAGCTCCATCTCCAAATCTACTTTTAGAGCTCCCTGAGCTAAGTCCGTAGCCAGTTGCTCAAGTTTCGCAGTGTCTTGAAGCCCCTCACCAGTAATGAATAGAGTAACCTTCTTAACTCGATCATCAGAGACAAGCCTACCCTCCACCTCTGTCTGAAGGTTGAAGGGTGTCGCATACTCTTTCGTTTCGAAGGAAATGGTCTTTACCGGTTCAGCAATAACTGGAGGAGCTGGAATAGTAAGTGAGGGCTCCGTCAAAGTGGCAGTCGGAGCAGTGATTGTAGTTGTCTGAGGCACTGTTGGAACCTGAGGCCCTAGTGCTTGGGCAGGCAAGTATTCCCTCAGGTACATTACCATATCGTCAGCAATATCTGGCGGGGGATTCTGTTGACGGTACAGAGATTTCCCCTGTTCTAGAATAATCTCGCCTTTGATACAGCGACTTAATATGTGCTTCTTTAGTGCATCCAAATCAATTAGAACTGGTTTTCCCATTTGTTTCAGGAAAGTTGTACGGATTTCCTCGAATCGCCTTCCCTTCTCTTTGGCTTCCATCAACTCAGCAGTGACAGCGGCATTTATCACATCCGCACTAAACGCGTCTCGAACTATAGTGAGTATTTGCTGGGCGTCAAGATCGCATTCAATGGGACGGAAGAACAGCGTGTCTCCAGCGACGGGTTTCAACCATTCTCCGTAGGCGCCTTTAATTCTTGAATCTAGCTCTGTCTTCTCTCTTTCCTTCAGCTCTCGGAGCTGGGCAATCTTGTCCTTTGACAGCTCCTTCTCCATCTCCTCACACACGATTAACCTCTGAATCCTAAGAAGTAGGTCTTCGCTCTCTACAAGATCGCCCACGATCTTTGGGCGTATCAAGATGACCGTGTTACGCCACTCTCGTCCATGGAATATGTTCTTAGCAACTTCCTTATCATCAACATGTTTCGATGATACAATAATCTTGATCTGCTGATTGTCAGGCACTTGTTCTAGGGGATAGACATAGACTTCTGTTGGTTTGAGGCGTTCCTTGATCGTCTCCGCTAACCTTGTCTTCGCCTTCCCTGAACCCTCATCCTTTAGTCGCCTTTGAGCCCTTGAGTTAATGCTTACTGGAAGGTTCTCTTCTGCTCTTAGGACATATTTCCCATTGACTCGCCAGAGAAACCATGACTGTGCCTCGACTTTGCCGAGAACTCGATCAATTTCATTGATATTTAGTTCAGGCGTCAATGAGCCTAAAACGATATGGCTCGCCTCGCATCCTGCTTTGTCTGCAGCCAGAGAGTAAAGGAGTATCGTAGCAAGCATGCCCTTGGCTAAGGGCTCATCTGTGTTTCGACGAATGTCCTGGGTACATCTATCCAATAAGTCTGCCCGAAGTTGGAATAAATCATCGTGAATCTCCTCATATTCAGGATCGATATCTCCAGTTAGCAAAAGGTCCTTCTCTTTGTAAACCTTCTTTACAGCACCTGATAGGAGATAGAGTATTCCCCTTGTGTTCTGATAGTTAGCTGAGGAAGCGTACGTCTGGAATAGAACCTTCACAAGTTCAGGGTGCAATGGGAAGGTTCTAGTCATCGAAGCGCGGTATTCATCGATTGAACCGACAATGCTCCCAACAGTCTCTTTCTGAGCTGAGTAGACCTTCACATATCTTTCCACTATCCTCTTCGCCGCATCCTCGTTGATCCGTTTGAAAAGACGGAATAGGACCACCTTAACCTTATCCTCAGACGCGCCGAGGTCGCTTAGAAAGATCTTCTCCCTGCCAAGGCGAGCTAGAAGATCCCAGTTCCTTCCATAAACTGAGGCGAATACAACAAGTTTCAGGGAAACATCAGCCGTTGCCTCTGCAAGGTTCTGGAGAAAGTTAAGGTTCCTTTCACGTCTAACACGGTCAGGGATCGCGCTGTACCATGATTCCAATTCATCCAAAATTATCACAGTGGGCTTTTCAGAGAGAACATCCTTAATCTGAGATACCGTAGGAAAGTCCTTGATCTGCGAAAGGAAATCCTCGCATCCGGCTTTACGGAAGACAGGTTCCCAAAGAAACTCAGGGTCTTCATCAAGGAGATGCGAAACAATCACCCTCACTTGTCCTGGCAACGATGCCTCCAGACTCCATTTCTCGATCCATTGTCTACCTTCACTAGGGGATGTCAGCAAATGATATATGGCCAGCAAGCAGTGCGATTTACCTGTGCCATATCCACCCGCAAAAAGAAAAGTACCGTGAGACCTTTGCCCCAAGAACCGTTCAGAAGCAGCTTTTAGAGCCTGACAAAGAGCTTGAGTTGGATAAGTTATAGATAGAATTCGTGCAGCAGACGATTCAGGCTGTAAGGGATCTTCTACATTATAGAGCTTCACAATACCAAATATGTCCCCTCTCTGGACCTCATCAGAAATTTCAGCAACATCCGCAATCGCCACCATCATCGTTTTCCCCCAGAAGCATTCAGTTTATAGAAGTCTATAAGGCGATTTATTATTTGGTCATAAGTTTCCTTCTTATTTCCTAGCTCAACCAATCGATCTCTGGTTTCTCTTTTTACTTTGACCGTCGTGATGTTGGTCATCGATATCCCTAAGGAATACTAGGTATCCACACAATATTTAAATTCATGCCATAATTTGCCAAAATGGAAGACTCTGTCAGGTAATATGAATAGCTCTATGTTCACATCTACTTCTGATATTTGAGGTTAACAGAACATCGTTTCCTCAAGGAACTCGTCTACCTATTTCTAGCAAGAAATTCTACATTCTATTCCTTCTTCGCCTGAAGGTGGACACAGACACTTCAGGCGTTATTGAGAAAAGAATTTTTCATAATGTATACTCTAATTAATTATGAGGCTATTGTTGAGCTCGGTAGGTGGCTTGTTTGTTAGATGGCAAGTTTGGTTTTGTGTATGATCCCGGTAACGAATATGAGGTGTGCATATTATTCGGCACTTTGTTGCCATATATTGGTGAGGCTCTTCGAGAGCTGGGGTTTTCTGTCTCTGAATGTTATATTGAGGAATTCTCTGGAAAACGGTAAATTTACTGTTTAAGGAGAAGGGCGCAGAAATCTTTAAAGTTTACTGTTTTCTAAGGGTTTCCGAGAAATATGAAGTCCGAAGGTTAGGCGCCCATAGTCTCACTTTAGAATGAGCTGGG